>Ga0187217_1000030_pt1 | contig 48152 bp, 52 predicted proteins | sample 15SPOviralmetaG_FD_130165 | JGI IMG/M metagenome (GOLD analysis project Ga0187217, IMG submission 130165) | Marine viral communities from the oligotrophic San Pedro Time Series (SPOT) site, San Pedro Channel, CA, USA - 15 SPOT_SRF_2010-09-15... | ecosystem: Environmental > Aquatic > Marine >... | reverse complement strand
AACATAAAGTTTAATCTTGTTATTGGTGAATATATAAGTGCGCGAGCTTTAGTCATACCTTTTGATATATACAACTCACCATTTTGTCTCTGCCATACGCATCTATAATTTTGCTCGTATGTGGGATTTAGTTGATATGCTCTGCATTGACCATTCTGCTTACGTACATAACCTGATTTGAAACAAGCGATACGTAGTCTAGATAAATCTTTTATACTATAGTTTTTACTTTTATACCATTTAAGTCTTTTTTTAGTATATGCAGGCACAGGAAACTCAAACTCACGAGTACCATTTTTAGCTTGCCGCTGTGTTGTTACTTCTCTGATTCCATAGTCTATAAGTAGACGTTTTACATACATTTCTTCGAGCAGTAATTGCTCTTTTTGATAATTTGTCATAGTGTTTTAATTAATTTAAGTTGTTCTACTGTAAATTTCTTTGTATTATCTCGCCACATACGGTTGTGAGTGAACTTTCTAGCTTTTGAAAAGGTAGATTTCTGTCTAGTTACAACTCGATTGTACTCGACATCTGTAAGTCCACTGCATAACCCGTCATGTGCGTGCTTACGCCTATGCTCGCTTGCACGTAGTTTCTTCTGCTGCTCTGCATAGATTAGCAGCTCTTTCATATTACTTGGCGACATAAGTAAGACCTTTGTAGTTAAACCATTCGCTAATACCGTCTTGATCTTTGTCTTCATTGTATATAAAACCAAAGGTGTTTGGTAACTCGCCGATATTATAACCTTGATAAAGTTGGTTATTAAGTAATATTTGATTGTTTGATAAGAATTTTATTTGTTGCATAGTTTTGTTTATTATATTATCCAATAGTTATTGTATTTTGTTTGTAATCATCTGCTTTTGCACTATCAAATTCTATGATCGCATTGAGGTCATAATACTTTAATATGTACTCGCAGGCAGAATCCCCGCCATCAGGCGTCGATGTGTTGATAAGGTATCTTGTACCATTGACTATCATTACTTGCATTTAGAGACCTTCTTCGTCGTCATAGTAACCTTCTAAGATCTCTTCAACATCTTGTGATGTGAAATAACCTTCGCCATACTGATTAATGTCTTCAGCTCTTTGCTTGATCTCATTGTACTTAGCTTCTTTACCTGCTTCGAATGATGATGCAGCGATCTCTTGTGCTATATTATTACTTACTGTGTAGGAAGTAGCGCATGCACCTACTATTATTATGGTTTTAATTATATTTTTCTTCATATTCTTTTGAATGTTATTTTATTAGATTTAAAAGCTAGTTGGTATTCTTTAACTAGTCTTATTGCTTCAATTCTATTGTCCGCTGTATCTACCACCTCAAAGTCTGGGTACTGTCCACCGCTGCTATTCCATATTATATTATATCTCATCTGAATTTTTTACTATATTATCATTAATTACTTGTAAGACTTCATCTCTTGTGATTTCACCTTGTATTTGTTTAAGTATAAGAGAAGTCATATCTATCTCTTTATTGTTAGTTATTTGTATAAATTGCATAGTTAATATATTTTTTTATCATAGTGACTCATCCACTCAATGTTACCAAGGTTAAAACCCTTGTCACATATGAATGATTCTAAGCTTTCTGTTGATTCATATTGGTCTTCTTGTATTTCATATTGGTGCACATGTCCCATTGAGAAATCTAGTATTGTTATATATTTCATATTAGTCACCTGTATAGTTGTTAAATGTTGATTTAGATTTGTAGTATTGTCTACACCCTTCATCATGAAGTTGTTGTAACTCTTTGTAGTAATCAGAGTTATTTAGCCTGTCATCTCTAAATTCAGTGACAGTTTGTAAGTCACCATATTGGGTGATATTGTCTATAGTACACTTGTAGATATCTTTATCTGGAAAGTGTGGATTGAAGTGTTTAATTATTCTCATAGTTATTTAATATTAGTGGAGTGTGGAAGAATCGAACTTCCCTCACACACGTGCGCGATTTACCTACTAGCGCTATAGAGTCTTTCATCTATATTAAGTACGCCACGATTTACTGCCGAGCCATTCACTCCGGTTTTTAGAATATTGAGCTGAATACTGACTCGTTTACAAATTCGTAGTGTTCATCGTTGAGGTAATCTACCTCTTCTTCTGTTAGTTCTCTGCCATCTATATCTGCTGATACTAAGAAAGCGTCTACGAAGTCTGGATAGTCAGAGAAGTCTACTCCTTCGAACTCCATATTTTCTATTTGTGATAAGTTTAGTTGCATAGTTATTAATTTATTAGTTATTATTTTATTATATTATCTTACTATTTTCGTATTAAATTTGTGTTACCTCCAAGTAGTCTCGTCAGGTGCACTACCTAGCTCTACTTGAATTTTGAAGTCAGAAAGCTTTAAGTTCTTGATTTTGAATACAATAGTGTGAATGAATTTTCTCATTTTAATTAGTTTTAAAGGTGTATATTTGTTTTAGTGTGTAAAAGAGCGGTGGTGTATTGCACTACCACTCTATGTGTACAAGTGCTTAAAGTATTACTTTATCTCTCAATATTACAGGTAATGAAGTGCTACTTGTGTAACTTTTGTACTTTTCGAAGCAAGGCATTGACTCGAGCTTGCTTTTCATTATATCATACACTTTATCGTGATTGTACTTTACTTGTTTACCGTTTTTGAAAGTGACTTCAATTACTTGATTTTTACCGATTAGCGACTTTCTTACTACGAAGCGCTTTGAAATTAAATTTTGCATAGTTATTATTTTTAAGTTATTATTATTATTTTTTAGTTACATTTATATTATCTGTAAGCGACCGTATTTAATTTGTGCGAGTGCTATACACGCAAGCGCGTGCTTTGACTTCCGCGTAGGGCGGAGTCTACTCTTCCGACTCTATTTCAAAGTCAGGCTTTAAAACTGTGACATAAGCCTACTAAGTATATAATAGTAGCAGGCTATTGTCACACTTTTAGTAAATACTAAACGACTTCTTTGTCGCGTAGTATTACTGGCACTGAAGTGCTTGAAGTATATGATTTGTATTTTTCAAAACAGTTCATTGTTTCTAGTTTACTTTTCATTATGTCATATACTTTATCATGATTATATGTAAAAGTTTTTCCACTTTTAAATGTTACTTCAATGATTTGATTTTTTCCGATTAAAGATTTTCTGATAACGAATCTTTTTGATTTTAAATTTTGCATAGTATTAATTATTAAGTTATTATTATTTTATTATATTATCTTTATTACTTCGTATTTACTTTGTGAAAGCATCATACATATTTCCAACTTTGATTTCTGAAATTGTTAGAACAATATTGTGTATAAATTTTCTCATGGTATTAAGTTTTATTTTATTAGTTATTTACATTTATATTATCTAAGTCGCTACGTATTAAGTTTGTGCAGTAGTTAGTATATAGGGGCAGGCTGGGGGCCTAGCCCGGGGGCCAAAAGGTAAAAATTATGCAGCAAAATCTAAAAATAAGGGGGGCCATGGGGCTAAAAAAGGCGTTTACGTAACCGGCTGGTAGTCAATAGGTTAAGGCATAGCACTTTTACCCCCTATTTATAACAATATTTTTAAAAACTATGACATTAGCCTGTTAAAATATACTAGTAAGGGGCAATTGTCACACTATAGGTTAATATGAGTACCTTAAAACTTAAAATAACTATGTGATTAATAGGAATATAAACAAAAAGACGCATTATGGCACAAAAACTATCAGTCAGAGCTAAACTTGCGAAGAAAAAACGCGATCTAGCAGCAGCTAATACAAGACGCCGTGAGAAAATGCGTGCAGAGAACCAGAGAAAACGCCGTAAGGCTAAAAAAGACGGTAAAAATATTAAGGGCAAGGACTATGACCACACCAAAAAGAAGTTTGTGTCCGTAAAAGCTAATCGAGGTGGTCACGGAAAAGGAACTAAAAAAAATAATTGCAAATAAAAACATATAATGGCAAGAATAAGTACATATACAATTGACAGTAGCATCGACGGAACTGAGTTTGTGTTAGGTAGAGAAGCTGACGGTACAACAAAGCAGTTTTCAATGAGTGCGCTACAGACGTACTTAGCAACAGCTATATCACCTACAACAGTTTTCGCAACTATAGATGTAAACGGCGGTACAATAGACGGTACTGTTATTGGAGGATCGTCTGCATCTGCAGGATCTTTTACAACAATATCGGCGAGTAGCAATGCTACTATAACTGGTAATGCAACAGTAGGCGGAACATTAGGAGTTACAGGCGTAACAACATTGGTTGACGTAAACGTAACTGGTGAAATAAACTTCGATGGCTCAGCTGGAACAGCAGGTTACTACTTACAGTCTTCAGGCGATGGCGTAACCCCGGTTTGGGACCAATTAAGTTTAAATGATATATCCGATGTAAAAGTTGTTGATAATTCTTTGTACATTGGACATGACCCTAGTGGCAACGTAGGGTTTAGCTCTGCTGAAAACAATATTGCAGTTGGAGCTTTGGCTTTAGACGCTATAACAACAGGTGATCAAAACATAGCTATAGGACGAGATGCTCTTGGGCTTTTAACCACATCTTCAACAAATGTAGCCATAGGTCATCAAGCAGGATCTTCTATAACAACAGCTGCAACAAAAGCTACTTTTGTAGGCTGGCAAGCTGGTGGGGCTTTAACAACAGGTGTAAATAGTGCAGCTTTTGGTTACGCTGCTTTAAATAGTAATACCACAGGTAGCTACAACACTGCTTTAGGTTATCAAGCATTGTCTTCTCTTAGTGAAAATGGAGGCAATATACCAGATCACAATACAGCCGTAGGTAGTAGCTCTGGCGAAAAAGCAACAACAGGAGATAAAGGTACTTATATAGGATCAGAAGCTGGTAAAGAAGTAACTTCAGCTAGCAATAACACTTTTGTTGGAGCACTAGCAGGTAAAGCTACTACTACAGGAGCTAACAACACTGCTATTGGTACAGAAGCAATGAAGACAAATGTCTTAGGTTCTGATTCTGTAGCTATAGGTTATCAAGCATTATTTACTTTTAATGATTCGACCGCTTACAACGTTGCTATTGGTAGTGGTGCTGGAAAGCTAACTACTACAGGAAACAGCAATGCTTTTGTAGGTTATCAAGCTGGGACGGCAAATACAACAGGATCACTAAACGTTGCTCTTGGAGCTGGTTCTTTAGCTTCTAACACTATTGGTGCTAGAAATATAGCTATAGGTCAAGACGCTCTTTCAGTTAATGTAGACGGTAGTAGAGCTGTAGCAGTAGGTACTGGTTCTTTACAAAATCAAGAGCCTAGTGGTGCTACAAATACTTATAACGTTGCTGTTGGCGATGGTTCAGGCATACAAGTTAGTACAGGAGTGCAAAACACTATTATAGGTGGTTTAGCGGGTGATTCACTTACAACTGGATCTGGAAATACAGCTTTAGGATATAATACGGCTTTTTCAGCTGTTGGTGCAGCTAATCAAACAGTAATTGGTAACGGAGCTGCTGGCCATGCAGATAACGTAGTTGTTATTGGTAATGCTGATGTTACTGCGATACATCCAGGCGATGATAACGGCGTAGACTTAGGGTCTCAAGCTTATTCGTTTAAAGACGCGTATATACAAAGCAGCTTAAAAATTGGTGATACCTCAGGAAGTACGTACTTTGAATTACCAACAGCTATTGGTACTGCTAATCAAGTATTACAAGTACCTTCCTCTGGTAATGTACTAGAGTGGAGCTCCGCAGCTGGCGGCGTAAGCTTTGTCAGTGGAGATGGTAATTTATTAGTAGGGCATTTAACAGCTCCTTCTGCAAGTGCTTTACATAATGTTGGCCTTGGAGAATCTGCTTTAGACTCTTTAACTGGTGGTGATGGTAATACTGCCGTAGGATCTAATTCCGGTACATCTTTACAAGGTGGAGGTTTTAATACTCTTCTTGGATATGATAGTGGTTCTGCTTTAACGGGTGGAGGACAAAATGTAGCTTTAGGTTACAATGCTTTAGAATCAGCAGAGCTTACAAACCAAACAGTAGCTATAGGATATGATGCGTTAAAATCTTTAACAGCTCAATATCCTGGATCTGTAGCAGTTGGCCACGAGGCCGGTGAGTCTATTAATACTGGAACACTTAATACAATAGTAGGTTATCAAGCTGGAAAAGATGGCACCTCAGCTTCTAAAAACACTGCTATAGGTTACCAAGCTTTACATGCAGATGTAACTGGGCAAGAAAGTGTAGCTGTAGGTCACAATGCTCTTGTTGCTCAAGTTGCAAGCGCATCGTCTCTTGCTAAAAACGTTGCCGTAGGTTCTCAAGCTGGTCTTAGTAACACAGAAGGTTATCACAATGTATTCTTAGGAATGCTAGCTGGTAATACAAACACAACCGGTGATAGTAACATTGTAATTGGTTATAATGCAGAGAAAAGTTCTGCTACCACGGACAATGAAATAGTTATAGGTTCTTCAGGCGCAGGCCTTGGTGCTAATTCAACTGTAATTGGTAATACCTCTACGGTTAATGCAAAGATTTTTGGTCTTAGAACTCCTTTAACAGCTATAACTGGTGATACATCACTAACGGCTAACGACTCAGGTGAAACTTTTGTATTTACCGACACAGCTGCTACGTTTACTTTACCAGATTCTGGTGGTGGTGATTTAACTGGAGTATATTTTCACTTTATAGTATTAGATGATACTGCTGGTACTAAAAGAATACAATGCGCTGATTCTACAAACGAAGACTTAATTGGATCTGTACTTACTGTAGATACAGATACTTCTGATGCCAATGCTTCTTTTGCAACTCAAGTTGCTGATGAATTTCATCAAATAACATTTAATGGTACTACAACAGGTAGAGCCGGTAGTAAAGTAACGGTTACAAACATAGCCGCAGATAAATGGCATGTTGAAGGTACATTGCTGTGTACTGGAGCTCCTGCTACACCATTTTCATAATTAAATTATGGCTTTTAAAATGAAAACTATACCAGAAGTGCTTGGCTTTAACGCTGAGCACTCTGAGCAAAAGTCTATAGTTTTCGAGAAAAAGCTACCTAAAAATGTTTGGGGCACTATTGATATGAACGGTGTTATAGAGATTAATAAAAATCTTAGCGCTAGACAAAAAGCTAAAGCTGTAATGCATGAGCGATTACACTTGCAGCAAATACGTGATGGTGTATTGAAGTTTGATATGAACAAGTATCAATACAAACCTAAAGGTAGTAAAAAAATGGTAACAATACCCATGAAGCATATTGATACTAGAAGAAGAGATCTTCCTTGGGAAAAATCAGTAGAACAAAAACTAAAAGAAATATATAAACGTAAAAAATAATATTATGCCAGGAACACACAATAAGCCTTTGTTAACGGGCAATCAGAAAAAAATAGATATGAATAAAGACGGAATAATAGACGGAAAAGATCTTTCTGCGCTACGAGCTAAAATGGCTATGCCTAAAATGGTAGACAGTAGCAATTTTCCAAAAATGGCTCAAGAAATGGCCAAGGCTATGGATTACAATAGCAGTAAGCCAATGATGTACGGTAGTGATAAGCCTAAAATGGATCACGGTAAAGCTAAAATGTACAAAAATAAAAAATAATGCCAGCTAAAAGACCTACTTGGAAAGATTCTAAGTATGCAGATGCTAAAGGTAAATTTAAAGATTTAAAACCAGCAGCGCTTGCTACTTGGCTTATTAAATCTAGGCGTGGTAACAAGCGGGCTATTATTGGTAGCTTAAATCAGCAAATTGTTTTTAATAGAAACAAAAGGCCTAGCTATGCCCGTAAAATGATTACAACTAGAAATATAGTAAATAAAAGATTGGGTACTAAAAAGAAAAAATAATGAGTATAGAGCAACGTAGAATTACGCGACTTAAAAAAAAGAAAATATCTAAGTTTCAAAAGTTAGTAAAAAACAAAGCGGCTGAGTTTAAAAGAATAAATGATAGATTAATTCCTGACGCGCTTATTTTAGCAATAAATAATGCACATCCTAATAAACTAACTGTTAGCAAATTAATAAAAGTGGCACGAACACAAGTAGGAGTTCGTTTATCTAGTTTACAAGTTATTAATATTTTAGATCCTTTTACTGAAGGTAAAACAGCGACGCTAGAAAAAATTGTCGTTGATGATCTTGTTTCATACGGGCGCTTTATACCACGTAGAAGAGAATAATAAATAATGAAAAAGCCAGGTAAAACATATAGAGGTGTTTTAAAAGCTAGAATAAGTAAGTTATATGGCGGAGATGTAACTATAGCTAAAGCTAGAAAACTTAAAGCTAGAAAAACAGCTACGTCTAGAGACAAGCAGCTAGCTAACTGGTTTATTAACATGCATAAAAAAAAGTAATATGAAAGTAAAAGCACCAAAAGGTTATCACTGGATGAAGTCTGGTAAAGGTGTGCCTAAGTTAATGAAAAATCCCGCTGGAGGATATAAGCCACATAAAGGAGCTAGTCAGTCTTTTAACTTTCCAATGCAGAAACTGCACAAAAAGTAATGCCTAGAAAAAAGAAACCAGATCCTAAAAAAGGTACTGGTAAAAAACCAAAAGGCAGCGGAAGACGTTTATATACTGATGAAAACCCAAAAGATACAGTAAGTATTAAATTCAAAACACCCGCAGACGCTAGAGCTACAGTAGCTAAAGTAAAAAGAATTAAAAAACCATTTGCTAGAAAAATACAAATACTAACCGTATTAGAGCAACGAGCTAAAGTTGCTGGTAAACCTCAACAAGCTGCAATAGCTAAAAGAGGTAAAGAAGCTATAAGAAAAAAGCATAAAGCCAAAAAATAAACCCGGCACGGGAAAGTGCAAACCAAATAATAACAATTAAACCAAAAACTATGACGTTTTATTATCAGACTCAATCGTGGAGTAGTCAACCACAAATATCCGATGAAACCAAACAATTATGGGAGCATGTATCTAATAAAGCCAGTTGGCGTATAGTGCAGCTACCTAATGGATTTTATCAAACCGAGTACCAAGACCCTAATAAAGAGACTTGGATCGACGTTACTCGTCGAGAAACTATTGAAGGCGCTGAGCAAGCAATTGACAGTTCAGTTGAGCATTACACAAAAAAGCTCGACTATTTAAAAGGCCCAAAAGTAGTTAAAACATTTAAGTAGTAATTTCAATTTAATCTAATTTAATATAATGCAAAACTCACAAGAAATAGTGAAGCACTTAAACTTTGGCAGTGATGCTCAAGATAAAGTGTTCGCTGGTATTACCAAATTGACACAAGCCGTTAGCTCTACATTAGGAGCTAGCGGTAAATGTGTAATCTTAGAAGACTTCATGGGAAGACCTATGATAACTAAAGATGGTGTAACTGTTGCTAACTCAGTTAACTTGCACGATCCAGTAGAAAACATAGGTGCAACCTTAATAAAAGAAGCAGCTAGAAAAACAGTAAGCGAGGCTGGTGACGGTACAACTACCGCTACAGTATTAGCTCACTCAATACTAGAACAAGCAAAAGGCTATGAAAGCTCTCTAAGAGACATTAAAAACGATATAAACAAATCATACGAAAAAACTGTAGAGTACTTAGATAAAGTATCTATACCGGTTGAGGGCGATATGATTGACCAAGTAGCTACAATATCATCTAACAATGATACAGAGCTTGGTTCTATTATAGGTGAAGCGTTTAAAAAAGTAGGTAAAAACGGTACTGTTTTTATGAACTCAGACGGCGCTGAAGAAACAAGTGTTGAAGTTGTATCTGGTTCTCAGATAAATCAAGGGTTTGCTAATCCAAACTTTGTAACAGACGTAACTAAACAAAATGTAACACTAGAAAAACCTCTAGTACTATTGGTGTCATCACCGATAACAACGGTAAGAAAAATACAAACAGTATTAGAATATGCCGTTCAAAATAACAGAAGCATACTTATAATCGGTGAGCTTGAAAAACAGCCGATGAGTGCTTTAGTTATGAATAAAATTAAAGGCAATATAAAAGCTAATGTAGTCGCGCCTCCAGGATTTAACTTCTGGAAAAAAGACTTTTTAGATGATATTGCTGCAGTAACTGGCGCTACTCACATTAACGAAGAGTTTGGAGATGATATAGATCTTATAACTCCTGATGTGTTAGGTGAGTGTGAAAAAGCTGTATCAGACAATAAGTCTACAGTTTTAAAAGTAAAAAGCATACCGGAGGCTGCAAAAGAAAGAATTAAAGCTATAGAGGATCAACTCAATAGCGATACACCCAGTTTAAAGACCGAGAAACTACAAGAGCGCTTAGGCGTATTATCAGGAAACGTAGCGGTTATAACTGTAGGTGCTAACTCTGATGTAGAACTAAAAGAAAAGAAAGATCGTGTTGATGATGCGATCCACGCTACTAAAGCAGCAGTAAAAGAAGGTATAGTGCCTGGTGGTGGTATAGCTTTACTTAATGCCGCGGAAAAGCTAAGCGGTAAAACTGAAGGTGAAAAAATATTTATAGAGGCAATTAAATCGCCTTATAAAACAATACTAAACAATGCTGGTTTAGACACAGATATACTTACAGGTAAAAAAGGCTGGGGTATAAACGTAGTTACAGGAAAACCAGTTAGTATGATTAAAGCTGGTATTATAGATCCAGTATTGGTTACTAAAACTGCATTAAAAAACGCAGTATCTGTAGCAACTACGATACTCTCGACTGATTGTGTAATTAATAACATGAGAGAGTAATGAAAGCTATAGGTATATTTTTAGTAATAGAAGAAATCAAGGAAAAGCCTACTAAAACAAAAGGTGGGCTACTCTTGACTGATAAGATTAAAGAAGACATAAGATACCGCAAAGGTATTATTAAATCTGCTGGAGATCTGGTAAACGGAGTTAAAGCAGGTGATACTATATATTATGACAAGCATGCTGGATTTAATATAGAAATAGACGAAGAAGTTCTATTAGTTATAAAGCAGCAAGATGTCGTTATAGTTCTATGAGAAAGCTAGAGGCCAAAGATATTAAAGACATTGGCTTATTTAAGCATTATCGCATCGTAAGAAAATGGGCTTGTAAAAACAACAACCTAAACGATGCTGATCTAGAGCTTTTAATTTATTTTGACTGTATGGATTTATTCACACGTCAAGACTTTTTAAACGGTACTTATACATATTCTTGGGACAAAAGAAGATGGCAAAGACTTGTAAGAGAAGGTTGGATAACAGTGTGGAGACACAGAAATAATACAACACAAAAATACAGCTTGTACAAAACTTCGGTTAAGTGCAAGCTTTTAATAAACAAAATATATAGAATATTACTAGGTCAAGAAGACTTACCTACAAGTAAACAAAGAAACGTAATCATGCAAGGTAAAACTTACACTGACAAAGTAATGAAAAAAGCAATAGAACTAATTAATAAAGATAAAACTAGATAAAATAAAAACAAAATGGCATACGGAGATATTATACCAAATGACGCTTTTAAATCAGGCTCTAACTACAGGGAGAAACAAGGTGTTGAAACTGTTGATAAGGCTGTAGTACTTAAAGACGCAAGTACTAAAGGTAGTGCTGCAATTAATTTTACACATAACATAAGGCATTTAGGTGATCTAACAGGTGTTCATGCTCATAACAAAGCTGGATTATACGTTGGAACAGCTGGCGATCTTTGTGTGTTGTTGTCGGGTCAATCAAATCCAGTAGCAACAGGCGCGGCAGATGGCAATACAGCTAATAAACTTGTAGACTCATCAGCTGATTTTGTGGCATTTAAAAATTCAAGCGGTACTCATATTCAAAAAAGAGACATAGCTGTAAACATCGCAGATAACACGGCTGCTTTTATAGCCGGTATTGATAGTCTTACTACGCTTAGTTTAGTAGATGTTGCTAACTCGGCTTCAGATGTTTTTCCTGACGGAAATGAAGCATATGAAATATACAGAGCTGTATTGTTTCAAAATGTACCATCTGGAACTTTTTTACCTATACAGGTAGATCGAGTTTTTGCACTTGGAACTACTGCAGACGACATTATAGCACTATACTAAGGTTAAAATAATTTATTAATAAATTAAATAAATAGTATGTCATTATTAAATATTAAAACAAGTTTAGTTAATAACTCATCGCGTAGTGCGGTTGGAACTGAGGTAAGGAATTTACTAAATGAACTTCAGCTAAGATCTACAAATTTTGAAAATGTAGCTTTTACTACTGATAAGTTAACTGATTTACAAAAAATTTCATAATGAGCAACTTAACTGATTTATTAGAAAAAGCAAGTATATTACTAACACCGACAGCTTATGACAATGGGCTTTTAAATAGTGTTAAACCAGCTAGTGGAGAAAATTTATTAGACTATTCCGAAGATTTTAGTCAATGGAGTGGGGGAAGTGATATATCAATACAAAGCGGCTTTTTAGCACCAGATGGAACTAGCAACGCTTACAAATTAACAAAAACCGGAAGTTCACAACCTTATTTATATGATAGTGCGGGAATGACCACTACAACAACAAGGTCAATTTTTGCTAAAACAGTAAGCGGAACCGGTACGGTCAATTTATTAAGTCATAATTCAAACACAAATAATCTTTTTACACTTACAGAAGATTGGCAAAGATTTGAAGTAAATTCTTCAAACTCTACTGGAGTGGCTAATTTTTATGCCGTTGATTTTAGAGGCAGTTCTTCTTTAAGTGAGGTTATTGTTTTTGGCGCACAAGCAGAAAGAGGCAGTAAAGCAACGTCTTACATACCAACAAGCGGAACTGCTGTAAAAAATGGCAGCTTTGACTTTACAAGAAGCACAATTGCCACACGAGTAAACGAACAAGGACTTATAGAAGATGTTACAGACACTAACTTGCCAAGAATAGATTATTTAGGTGGAACAGGGCATCTTTTGCTCGAACCACAATCAACCAACACTGCTACATATTCTAACGACTTTACACAAGGAGATGTATTTAATTCAAGTAGTGATCCTAGTTTAGTAAAAGCAGTTTTAACTTCACAACAAGCTATATCACCAGACGGCACAAATAACGCTTGGCTTTTAAAAGATGACAACCTTGGCGGAAGTAATAATTCACAAATTAATATTAATTCGACAAATGTAACATCAAATGACTTTAATACATTGTCAATATTTGCAAAAAAAGCTTTGACTAGTAATTTTTTGTGTTTGCAAAATATAAATTTTGATAGTTCTGGAAGTGGTACTAGTTGGTTTAATATATCAAATGGAACTTTGGGAACTATAAATAGTAATCATACTGCAAAAATAGAAGATTACGGAAATGGTTGGTATAGATGTCAAATTACTTTTAAAACAACAACAGACCTAACAGGCGCTATAAGAATTAGATTAGCATCTTTAGATAATAGTGGTAATGTGACACGCGACGGAACTAACGGACTTTATCTTTTTGGTTTACAATGTGAAGCAAGTGCAGCGCAAAACTATGCAACTTCATACATACCAACAAGTGGAAGCACCGTAACAAGAAACGAAGACGTTTGCAACAATTCGGGTTCAAGCGATTTAATGAATGGTGGTAGTGGGGGAGAAGGAGTATTTTACGTAGAGCTTGCGGCTCTTACAAAAACTCCAGGCACAATGAATATTTCACTGTCTGACAACTCTCAAACAGAGAGAATAGTTATTAGCACTAGTTCTACGGAAAATCAAATTATAAGTTCAGTAAACAATGGCAACGCTATTCCAAATCATATAGCGCTACCAACTGTTACAGATCTTACCGCGTTTAACAAAATTGCTATAAAACACAAATTAAACGACCTTAGCTTATATATAAACGGAAGTGAAGAAGCAACAGATACAAGTGTGACAATTCCAGACTTGTCAAGCTTGCAATTTGATAACGGATTTAACGGCACAAGTAAATTTTTTGGCAAAATCAAATGCGTTGCAGTATACAAAGAAGCCTTAACAGACGCGCAACTAACAGCTCTAACAACATAATTATGAAAATTGGAAAATATCAGTTTGAAAACAAAGCTGAGGCTTTAGGTAAAATTGAGTCTCTTGGCATTTTTATAGATGAAGAAGGAAATAAATTTGCAACACACAGCCACTCTATAGTTAAGCTAGGTAATATTGTTTTAGAAAAAGGAGAGTATAATGAAGCTGGTGATGAAATTAAATCACCAGTTTTTAGTGAAAAATACCACCTAGATGTTATGTGGGATTTAAAAGATACTGTTGATGAAAACGGAGGTATTGTTAAAGCAGATCACCCTGATGGTTGGAAACAAAAAGCTATAGAAATACAAGACGAAGGTGTACATAGCTTTTTTGGTATAAAATACCAAGAAAATAAATTCTTATAAAATGGCTAAACTTAACAAAAGTAAAATGGCTTGTAATAAGCCTAGAAGAACACCTAAACATAGAACTAAGTCCCACGTAGTAAAGGCTTGCTCTGGTGGTATAGAAAAAATTATTAGATTTGGCCAGCAAGGCGTTACAACAGCTGGTAAGCCTAAAAAAGGTGAGTCAGCAAAACAAAAAGCAAGACGCAAAAGCTTTAAAGCTAGACATAGAAAAAACATAGCTAAAGGTAAACTAAGTGCAGCTTACTGGGCTAATAAAGTTAAATGGTAATGAGTAAACCAAAAAAGAAATTTAAAGACACTACTGTCGGTAAGCTTTTAATGGGAGCTGCTAGTGTAATTAATCCGGCTCTTGGTAATGTTCTACAAGGTGTTATGTCACCTAAAGAAGCAATTGCTGAAATAACAAAAGCTGACGTAAGTGTAGAAGATAAAATAAAACTACAACAGCTTATATACGAGCAACAAAATAAAGAAATAGAAGCTATAACAACTCGCTGGCAAGCAGACTCAATGTCTGATTCTTGGCTTTCTAAAAATGTACGCCCACTAGTTTTAGTATGGTGTATTACTATATTTTCTTTAGCTGGAATACTAGATAGTGTTGAGAGTGTGCCTTTTCAAATAAACGCGTTATGGAACGATACTTTTGAAAAAGTAATGATGGCAGTTGTTCTGGCTTACTTCGGTGGACGCACAACAGAGAAAGCCACAAGCTTGTTTAAAGGTAAATAAACCTTATTATAAGTGATTAGTATATAGTAAATTAAATAATAATTAAATCAAATAAAAATGAGTGCTAAAATTGAAGAAAAAGAGTTAGAACAATTAAAAGCCCAGCAAGGTGCTAAGGCTAGACTGTTGTCTGACATAGGGGCTATTGAAGCTCAAAAACACGAGCTACTTCATGCTTTTGCAGAAGTTGTTGGTGAGTCAAAGAAACTTAATGAAGAGTTAGAAGAAAAGTACGGAAAGATTACAGTAAATCTTGAAGACGGATCTTACGAAGAAATCGTAGAAGAAGATGGCCAAGCTGATTAGAAAAATAAGTATTGGCACTGATTATAAAAACGAAGCAATGCATTACTCCGTAGGCCAGCAGGTTTACGGAGGTCATTGCATATCTGATATATTGCACGATCAAAAAGACGGATCATATAATATATACATCGAAAAAAACAATGAAGTCATACCTTGGAAAAAGTTTAATTCTAATATGGCTATATCAATTGAATATAATTTAGAGTACTAATGCAAAGTTTATATAGCTTCATTATACAACCAAAGAACGGTAGGTATACAAATGAAGTAGAAGTTGGTGATAAAAAACTAATCATCAACACAACAATGGACGATCATAAGTTTGTTAACCGCGTAGGTATTGTAATGTCAGTACCTTTAATAGGCGACACAGATTTAAGCATTGGAGACGAGGTTATAGTTCATCATAACGTGTTTAGAAGGTTTTACGACGTAAGAGGTAATGAGAAAAACAGTAGCTCATATTTTAAAGAAGATATGTACTTTTGTTATTACGATCAAATATTTCTATACAAGCACAACGACCAGTGGAAAGCACCTGGTAATTTTTGTTTTGTAAAGCCAATACTTAGAAAAGAAAAACAAATTATAAGCGATGAAAAAGAGCAAAAACGTATTGGTATACTAAAATACGGTAATAGCTCGCTAGAAGCGTTTAAAATACACGAGGGGGATCTAGTTGGATTCAGCCCTAGCAGCGAATATGAGTTTATCATAGATGAGAACAGATTATATCGCATGCGCACTAATGATATTACAATTAAATATGAATACAAAGGAGACGAAGTTGAATATAATCCAAGCTGGGCAAAAGGCTGTGGACGAACTTATTAAGGTAGCTAAGGAACCTATTGTAGATTCAGGAGACGACATAACAGCTGACAGACTTAAAAATGCTGCAGCTACTAAGAAGCTAGCTATATTCGATGCGTTTGAAATACTGACTAGAATACAGCTTGAAGAGGAAATGTTAAACGAAAAGCCTAAAAAAGAAACTAAAGAAAAAACTTTTAAAGGCTTTGCTGAGGGTAGGTCAACATGAGTTACAAACAAACTCTGGTAAAAATACTAAAAGACCACGTAAAAGCTAAGGTATTAAAAAATAAAAATAGATACAAGAAGTGGGAGTACGGATATAACAAAGAATACGATATGGTTGTTATATCTAAAACAGGTGAGATAGGTGAAGTATATGAAATACAAAATTTAAAAATAGCTTTACCAAAACCTGTAGATGTAAAAAAATTTAAATCTAACGCTTGGCAACATACCGAATATCCTAAAGATCTTCAAAGAATAAAATCTGTATTTGATTGGGAAGAATATCCTGAAGAATTTAAAGAACAATGGTATGACTACATCGATAATGAATTTACTTACAGAGAGAAGGGTTTTTGGTTTTACAATAAAGATGTTGCTACTTACCTTACTGGTACTCACTATATGTACCTGCAGTGGAGTAAAATTGATGTCGGTCAACCAGACTTTCGCGAGTCAAACAGATTATTCTATATATTCTGGGAGGCTTGTAAGGCCGATGCCCGTTGTTATGGATTGTGCTACCTTAAGAATAGACGATCTGGATTCTCATTTATGGCATCAGGCGAGGTGGTTAACTTGGCAACCATATCCTCTGACTCTAGATATGGAATACTATCTAAGAGTGGACCAGATGCGAAGAAGATGTTTACAGACAAGGTGGTACCAATATCGGTTAATTACCCCTTCTTTTTCAAGCCGATACAGGACGGTATGGACAGACCAAAGACAGAGCTCGCGTATCGCGTACCCGCGACAAAGTACACCCGTAAGAAGCTCGAGACAAACGAATCGCTTAGAGAGCTCGACGGTCTTGACACCACGATCGACTGGAAGAACACCGGTGACAACTCGTACGACGGTGAGAAACTCAAACTACTCGTCCACGACGAGAGCGGTAAATGGGAAAAGCCGACGAACATCCTCAACAACTGGAGGGTTACGAAAACCTGTTTACGATTAGGTAGTAGGATTATTGGAAAGTGTATGATGGGTTCAACAAGCAACTCATTAGATAAAGGTGGAGACAATTTTAAAAAGCTTTATTATGACTCAGATATTACACAAAGAAACCGCAATGGACAGACTAGCTCAGGATTATATTCTTTGTTCATACCTATGGAATGGAACTACGAAGGATATATTGATATGTATGGAGCACCTGTCTTCGATACTCCGAACAAAACGGTACTCGATGCAGTTGGCGACAAGATCGAACAGGGAGTAATAGAGTATTGGGAAAACGAAGTAGAAGGTTTAAAAAACGATCAAGACGGTTTAAACGAATTTTACAGACAGTTTCCTCGAACAGAAAGTCATGCATTTAGAGACGAAGCAAAACAATCGCTTTTTAATCTAACTAAAATATACGAACAAATAGATTACAACGACGATATAACTAAGTCATCGCTTGTAACATTAGGTTCGTTTCAATGGAAAAACGGTATTAAAGATAGTACTGTAGAATTTATGCCTAATAAAAACGGAAGATTTAAAGTTAGTTGGGTGCCAAAGCTAGAAATGCAAAACAGAATAAGACTTAAAAATGGTATTAAGTTTCCTGGTAACGAACACGTTGGAGCGTTTGGTTGCGATAGTTACGATATATCAGGTACAGTCGATGGCATAGGATCTAACGGAGCGTTGCACGGACTTACAAAATATTCAATGGAAGAAGCGCCTGCTAATAGCTTTTTTTTAGAGTATGTTGCTCGGCCACAAACAGCTGAGATATTTTTTGAAGATGTACTTATGGCCTGTGTTTTTTACGGCATGCCAATACTAGCAGAAAATAATAAACCAAGACTATTATACCATTTTAAAAGAAGAGGTTATAGAGGCTTTTCAATGAACAGGCCTGATAAAGTTTACAGTAAGTTATCTGTAACAGAAAAAGAAATAGGTGGTATACCTAACTCTTCACAAGATATGAAGCAGTCACACGCTGCTGCTATAGAATCTTATATAGAAAAATATGTAGGGTTTAATAACGAAGGGTGTGGCGATATGTATTTCAACAGAACGCTAGAAGACTGGGCTAGGTTTGATATAAATAACCGAACTAAGTTTGATGCTTCTATAAGCTCTGGACTTGCTATAATGGCTTGCAATAAAAACCTTTATACACCAGTTCAAGAACGACAAATTAAAAGTATAAACCTTGGAATAAAAAGGTACGACAACAAAGGATCAAGATCAAAAATAATTTAAATAAATGATTAATAAAGCTATAAAGAGTTCTTTTCCCAGCCAAGCGGTTAGTGATTTAGAAAAGATGAGTGCAGAGTACGGCGCTAAGGTTGGTAGAGCTATAGAGCATGAGTGGTTCAATACTAAAGATGGTTATGACGGTAAAAACGGATCAGGAAGATATTCAACGTCAAGACAATCATTTCACTCATTAAGACTATACGCTAGAGGAGAACAGTCTGTTAGAAAATATAAAGATGAATTATCTATTAACGGTGATTTGTCTTATTTAAACTTAGACTGGAAACCAGTACCTATTATACCTAAGTTTGTTGACATTGTTGTTAACGGTATGGCAGACAGGTCTTACGACATTAAAGCTTATTCGCAAGATCCAGCTTCAATAAAAGAACGTACTGACTATGTTACTAAGATAGCTGAAGATATGCAGGCTAAACCTTTTAACGACGCTGTAGCTGGACAATTAGGTATAGATATATATCAAACTGATCAAAGCAAACTACCTGAGTCTACGGAAGAATTAGAGCTACACATGCAGCTTGATTATAAACAGTCTGTAGAAATAGCAGAAGAAGAAGCTATTAATAGTATTTTTGATAAAAACAAATACGAGCTTATATCTAGAAGAATTAATAACGATTTAACTGTTATTGGTATCGGTGCTGCTAAAAGTTCTTTTAACAAGGCAGAAGGCATTAAAGTAGAATATGTAGATCCAGCTGATTTAGTTTATTCTAACACAGATTCACCTTACTTTGATGATATATATTATGTGGGTGAAGTAAAAGAGGTTTATTTAAATGAGCTTAAAAAAGAGTTTCCAGATCTTACTGATGATCAGTTAGAGTCTTATAAAGGCTACAACTCTTCTTATAGTAATACTGCTTACAACTCTAAAGCTGACGAGGATAATACAGCGACAGTGTTATACTTTGAGTATAAAACATATGCTAATCAAGTTCACAAAATTAAAAAGACTGCTACAGGCGGCAGTAAAGCTATAGAAAAAAACGATACGTTTAATCCGCCTGCGTCTGATGACTTTGAAAAAATAGACAGAGCTATTGAAGTTATTTACGAAGGCGCTAAAGTAATTGGCAGTAAAGAGCTTTTAAAATGGGAGCTTAAAAAGAATATGATCAGACCAAAGGCAGATACAACTAAAGCTCAAATGAGCTATGCTATCTGTGCGCCACGTATGTACGAAGGTCGTATTGAAAGTTTAGTAAGCCGTATGACTAACTTTGCTGATATGATTCAGCTTACGCACTTAAAGCTACAGCAAGTATTATCTAGAGTAGTGCCCGATGGTGTTTACTTAGATGCTGATGCTTTAGCTGAAATAGATTTAGGTAACGGTACTAATTACAACCCACAAGAAGCACTTAATATGTACTTTCAAACTGGTAGTGTAATTGGTAGATCTATGACACAAGACGGCGATATGAATCGTGGTCGATTACCTATTACGGAACTTAATTCAAATGGAGGTAATAATAAGATCAGTGCACTTATAAGCACCTACAATTATTACTTACAAATGATGCGCGATGTTACTGGCTTGAACGAAGCTAGAGACGGAAGCGTACCAGATAAAAATGCTTTAGTAGGGCTGCAAAAATTAGCTGCAGCAAATTCTAACACAGCAACAAGGCACCTATTGCAATCAAGCTTGTATATAACCCTAACAATGGCAGAGTGTATTGCAATGCGAGTGTCTGATGTTATAGAATATTCACCAACTAAAGAATCATTTATTAAAACGCTAGGTAAGTTTAATGTTTCTACATTAGAAGAAATGGCTAACTTACACTTGCACGATTTTGGTATATTTTTAGAGCTTGCACCAGATGAAGAAGAAAAAGCTAAACTAGAAAATAATATTCAAGTTGCTTTACAGTCTGGTCAAATATTTTTAGAAGATGCTATTGATATTAGAGAAGTACGTAATATTAAGTTAGCTAATCAGCTGCTTAAAATACGTAGAAAAAAGAAACAAGATCAAGATCAACAGATACAACAACAAAATATTCAAGCTCAGAGTCAAGCAAACGCTCAAGCCGCGCAAGCAGCTGCACAAGCAGATATGCAAAAGCAACAGGCTCTTACAGAATCAAAAGCTCAGTTAGAGCAAATGAAGTCACAGCTTGAAATAGCTAAAATGGAACGAGAAGCTGCAATTAAAAAAGAGTTAATGCAGTACGAGTTTGAAATAAACAAACAATTACAAGAAGCACAACTTGCTGTTGTAAAAGAAAAAGATAAGTTTAAAGAAGATCGTAAAGACGAAAGAACTAAGATACAAGCATCACAACAAAGTGAGCTTATAGATCAAAGAAAAAACAACGCACCGCCAAAAAGCTTTGAGTCCGCAGGACAAGATACATTAGGTGGATTTGGACTTGAACAGTTCGAGCCGCGTTGAAAATAAACAAACAATTATATAATATTTTATCATGTCAGAACAAACACAACCTATAGAAGAGGTAGTAGAAGAAACAGTTCAACAAACTAAAGCTGTAGAAGAAACACCTCAAGAAGATACTTCATATAAAGAAGTTAAAGAAGATGGTACTATTAAATTAGACCTAGGAAAACTAAAAAAGTTTCAAAACAAAAACGAAAAGACAGATGCTAAAGAAGAAGTGCGGGTGCAAGCACAAGAAACGCAAGAGCCAGTCACTGAGCAAAAAGAAGAGATCGTCGAAGAGGTCTTACAAGAAGTAACCAACGAACCAGAACAGCCTGTCGCTGAAGTAACACAAGAAGTTACTAAAGAAGAAATTACACCTCAACCAGAAGTAAAACTACCAGAAAATATTGAAAGTTTGGTAAAGTTTATGGAAGACACGGGTGGTACTATTGAAGAGTATGTAAGGCTAAATGCTGATTACTCTAATGTAGATAATAACACACTATTAAAAGAATATTATAAGTCAACCAAGTCTCACTTAGATAATAGCGAGATTGATTTTTTAATTGAAGACAGCTTTTCATTTGACGAAGATTTAGATGAACAGCGCGATATTAGAAAAAAGAAGTTGGCTTTGAAAGAAGAAGTTGCGAAAGCTAAGAAGTTTCTTAATGGAATGAAAGACGAATACTACAAGGAAGTCAAGTTGGGTTCTAAGTTGTCTAAAGACCAGCAAGATGCTATTAACTTTTATAACGAGTACAACCAGAAACAATCTGCCGCTAGTGAAGTCCAGCAGAAGCAGTACAAGCAATTTGAGCAAAGTACCAATAATGTTTTTAACGAAAATTTCAAAGGTTTTGATTTTAAAGTTGGAGACAAGAAATATAGGTATAATGTAAAAGATGCCGCTGCTACTAAGGATTACCAAAGCGACATATCTAATTTTGTGAGGGAGTTCCTCGACGAAAACGATATGATGAAAGACGCTGCAGGTTATCACAAAGCTTTATTTGCAGGTAGAAATATCGATAAAATTGTATCGCATTTCTACGAGCAAGGTAGAGCTGATGCTATAAAAAATACTGCCATCAAGTCAAAAAACATTGACATGGGCCCTAGAACTGTTAAACCAGTTGTAGACGCAAGTGGCATGAAAGTTAAAGTATTAGGTGGTGAAGATAGTTCAAGGTTGAAATTTAAAATTAGAAAAAAATAAAAACAACTTAAAAAAACTAAAAAATGGGATTTAACACATCTTTAGGATTAGCTGGTTCATACTCGCTAACTCCTTCACCAAGTCTTACAGTTAGTGATCAAAACTACATTGACTTTACGTCAAGTGGCACAGCTGGATGGGCACAACAATATCTACCTGAGTTGTACGAGCAAGAAGTAGAGCGCTACGGAAACCGTACAATCGGAGGATTTTTACAAATGGTAGGCGCTGAAATGCCTATGAGTTCTGATCAAGTAATTTGGTCTGAGCAAAATAGACTACACATCGCTTACAAAAATGATGACGTAACTGCTAACTCTACTGTAGTTGTAACTACTGCTTCTTCTGGTCTTTGTACTTTAGGAAGTGCTTTAAACAACTCTTTAAGAATAGGTAATACTGTTATTGTAACTGATAACGCTACTGGTCTTAAAACTCTTAAGTGCTACGTTTCTGCTGTAAGTTTACAAACATTTACACTTAAGCCTTACACTCAAGACGAGCTTAACTCTGGTGAAGTTACTTTTGCTGATGCTGATAAAATAAACGTATTTGTTTATGGTTCTGAATTTGCTAAAGGTTCTGCTTCTATGGCAGGTGAGCTTAAGCCTTCATTTACTCAATTTAGCAACAGACCTTTGATTATTAAAGATCACTTTAAAATTGATGGTTCTGATACTGCTCAAATCGGGTGGGTTGAAACTACTGACGAAGCTGGACAAACTGGCTATTCTTGGTACTTAAAAGCCGCTGGCGAGACTCGTTTACGTTTCGAGGATTACTTAGAAACTATGATGATTGAAGCTGAGTTGACAGAAGCATCTTCTGGTGTTGCTGATCACGTTACTGATGTAAATGGATCTGAAGGTCTTTTTGCAGCTGTAACTTCAAGAGGTAACATATACGAAGATTTAGCTTCACTTAATGATTTTGACAACTTGTTGAAAAATCTAGATAAGCAAGGTGCTATTGAAGAAAACATGTTATATGTTAATCGTGAATTAGCTCTTACTATTGATGACATGGTAGCTGGATTAAATGCCAACTACAATGGCGGTGCTTCTTTTGGCGTTTTCCAAAATGATGCTGACATGGCGTTAAACTTAGGTTTTTCTGCTTTCCGTAGAGGATCTTATGATTTCTACAAGTCAGACTGGAAATACTTAAACGATGCTGCTGCTCGTGGCGGATTTGGAGATATCTCTGGAATTTTAATTCCTGCTGGAACTTCAACTGTATACGATCAGTCATTAGGTAAAAACATGAATCGTCCTTTCTTACACGTAAGATATAGAACTTCACAAACTGACGACCGAAGAATGAAATCTTGGGTAACTGGTTCTGTTGGATCTGCTTCTTACACAGGAGATGACATTATGGAAGTACACTATTTGTCTGAAAGATGTTTAGTAGTTCAAGGAGCTAATAACTTTGTATTATTAAAAGAATCATAATATTAACCTTTAAAAACTAAACAGAAATGGAAAAATACTTATATTTCAGAACACAAGCCACTATTGGCGATGACGATGATTCAGCTCAATCAGCTTGTTTCCCATTGTCTAGCTTTCTTGGTATGCATCCAACTGCAGATGACACATTAACATTGTTTTTTATACCTCAAATCAGAGTTGCTGGTGGTGTAACTGACGGACAAGATTTTACAAACAGCGATAAAGTTGTTTTAACTCTTGGTTCCGTTAATACTCACAAAGCTGCTATGAAAGGTTTAATAAAAGCTTTTGGTAATGCTTCTTCTTTTAGAGAAGACTCAGCAGATGCTGACTTCATAGTTGTTGCTGACGACATCTCAACAGGTACATCATACATTACACCTGAGATTAGTGCAGTTTCAACAATTGCAATCGGTGCTGCATTTGCATAATGCTGTACTAAAATTTAAACTTACGGGCGTCTTTACGGCGCCCTTAGGTTTATTTAACGTGACATTAGCCTATTACTAACTATATACATAAGCTATTGTCATACTTTACAAACTATTTAATTATATTATATTATGGCTAAAAAAGCTAAAGCAGTAGAAAATATTGAGGTTGCACCTCAACCGGTAGCAGTTAAAACTGCACCATCAAAAACAAATTGGGAAATTAAAGATAGAAGATACTTTTTAGTAGGCAGAGGAGATCCTTTAACTTATGTTTTAGCATCAAAATCTACACCTAGAAAACCATTGTTATGGTTTGATGAAGAAAAAGGTTATAACAGAGAAATAAGATATGCAAGTAATCAAAAATCTTGCTTTGTAGACGAACAAGATAACAAAGCAATACTTGGTCATATTATATTTGAAAATGGAGGTCTTTATGTTCCAAAAACAAATCAACCTTTACAAAAGCTTTTAAGTTTATATCACCCTAGAAAAGATTATGTATATAAAGAACAAGATCAGGTTGCTGAAGCTAAAGACGATTTAGTAAGCATTGAAACTGAAATGGAAGCTTTAAATACAGCTATGTCTATAGAAGTTGATCAAGCAGAAGCAATACTTAGAGTTGAACTAGGCTCTGCTGTAGATAAAATGAGTTCTGCTGAGCTTAAGAGAGACTTATATATGTTTGCTAGAAATAATCCAATATTATTTTTGGACTTAGTAAACGATGAAAACGTAGTACTTAGAAACTTAGCAATTAAAGCTGCTGAGATGGGTATTATTAAGTTATCACAAGATCAAAGAACTTTTGCATGGGGTTCAAATGATAGAAAATTAATGACCGTGCCTTTTGATGAAAATCCATACTCTGCTTTTGCTGCTTTCTTGAAAACAGACGAAGGAGTAGAAATTTTCAAATCAATAGAAAAAAAGCTAAAATAGCGTAACTATTATAAGTGGTGTAGCCATCTATAATGGTGGCTATACTACTATAATAAAAATAAAAATATGGCGATTGACGTAAATAAAGTATATACTACAGTATTATCTATACTAAACAAAAAAGGTAGCGGCTATATGACGCCAGACAACTTTAATAAAATAGCTAAAGTTGTACAACTAGAGTTACTTGATAGAGCGTTTTACGAATACAACAGAGCTGTAGCTAAACAAACAAGTGGAAGAGGTGCTCAAGGAGCGGGTGATATACCTAGAAAAATTATGGACAAAATTGATGCTCTTTGTGATGTTACAACTCTTACAATAGATTCTACAAACACTTATTTTGAAACACCAGGATATTCTACACCTATATCTGGAAGTACAGCAACACAAGCTTTAAATAATATATATGCGACTTTAAGTTTAAAAGTAAACGGAGAGTTTACAGACATAGAGCGTATAGAAAAATCTAAAATACCGTTTTTATTTTCTTCAAAACTAACGGCTCCATCAACAACTTTCCCAGTATATTATTATTCTGCAGACTTATTATATGTGTTTCCAAACACTATAAATAAAGTAGATTTATATTATATAGCTAAACCTAGAGATCCAAATTGGGTTTCAACTGTTGATACAACAAGCTTTGGTACTCCTATTTACACTTATGACGAAGTCAGCAGTAGTAATTTTAGAATACACTCTTCGGATGAACCAGATTTAATATTAGGTATACTTAAATACTTTGGTGTTACAGTGAAAGATCCACTTGTAATACAAGCTACACAGCAAGAAGAGCAATCAATAACACAACAAGAACAATAATATGAGTTTATTAGGAACAGTTACAGAAGAAAACTATTACAATGGATCTCAAACTTTTATTGGAGACGGAAATGCTTTTTCTTTTACATTAACATTTGAAACATTACCTACTAATAACCAAGTAAGAGCTTTTTTAAATAATGCAGAGACTTTTGAGTTTACTATATCTGGAGCTACAATTACTTTTTCAGGTACTGCGCAAAACTTGCTTGAAACAAACGAAGATGTTGTTGTTGAGGTTAAGTTGCTAGATAATACTTTTGGCACATATCAATATACTTCTATTAAAGATATTGTAGATAACTTTATGATAGCTTATGTAGGTGATGGTAAACTAATAGATCACGTGGCTAAGTCAGATGTAATATTTCACGCTAAACGAGGTTTACAAGAATTTAGCTATGACGTGCTTAAGACTGTCAAGTCACAAGAAATTGAACTAGGACCATCATTGTCTATGCCAATGCCTCAAGACTATGTTAACTACGTTAAAGTGTGTTACATAGATAGCTCAGGCGTTCGTAGAATTATATACCCGACTTCACTTACTACAAATCCAACAGAGCCAATGCTTCAAGATGAAAACTACAACTATGTATTTGATGCCGATGGTAATGCTGTTGAAGGTAGCTCTGTTACAGAAGAACGATGGAAAGCATTTGACCCTAAAAACATATCAGGTGATTTATCGTCTGAAGACAGCTTGTATTTAACTACATCTGACTACTTAAGAAGTGATTACGGACAAAGATACGGTGCTACGCCAGAAACTACACAAGTAAACGGATTTTTTACAATAAATGAAAGAACTGGTAGCTTTAGTTTTAGTAGTGACTTATCAGGCAAGTTAATTGTACTCGAGTATATTTCAGACGGTTTAGGTACTGATGCTGAAATGAAAGTAAACAAACTTGCTGAAGAAGCTTTATACAAGCATATCGCATATAACGTTCTAGCAGTTAAAAGAAACATATCTGAGTATATAGTACAAAGATATAAAAAAGAACGCAGAGCAGCGCTTAGAAACGCTAAGATCAGGTTATCTAACCTAAAACTCTCAGAGCTTACACAGGTTATGAGAAATAAATCGAAACAAATTAAACACTAGTACATGGCTGAAGATAAAAAGACGTTTCTTCAAGGTAAAATGAATCAAGACATTGATGATAGAATTTTACCTAATGGAGAGTACCGCAGCGCGCAAAACATACAAGTCACAACTTCAGAAGGCTCAGACGTAGGATCAATACAAAACATCCTTGGTAATACAAAAATTGCTAATTCAATACTTGATAAATACAGTGATTTAGAAAACATAGGTTGCTTTTTTGACGAAAAAAATAATAAAATATTTTATTTTGTCACAAACTATACCTGCCCAAATCCTGAAGACACTGGTCTTGTTGGTGGTGTTCTAGGCCCTGAAACAGCAGAACAATTTGCTTTACGAACCGGAGATAATTTGTTTTGTGGTATATTTATGACAACAAAAGCAGATGGTACTTCGTTTCCTCAGGTTGTCTTACTAGCTCAAGGCTTGTTTTTAAACTTCAGTAAAACACACTTAATAACAGGTGTTAATTTACTAGAAGATTTATTGTTTTTTACAGACGGCTTAAACCAGCCTAGAAAAATAAATGTTTCTATAGCTGCCGATAACCCTCCTAATATATTTCAAAATATACCAGGGCACTACAACAAAGAAGACAAAATAAGTGTAGCTAAGTTTGCTCCTTTTATGCCTCCGCTATTGTTAGACTATAATACAACTACTTTGAACGGTAATCCACAGGCAACAACTACAGACGACCTTGGAAACGTTACAAATGTACCTCCTACTGCTTCAATGGAGCTTAGCTCTCAAAACAATTTTCCTGAAGATTTTTTAAGAGAAAAATTTGTTAGATTTTCATATAGATATAAATTTATTGACGGTGAATATTCTACAATAGCACCTTTCACACAAATATGTTTTATATCTAAAACAACTAGTTACAATATAACTCAACTTCAAAAAGTATTTAAAAAAGGTGAAGTATATTTTCAAGATACTAGTGGTATTGCTGATGGTATGGTTAATGACGTTACGGCTGTTAATTTAAATATTGTACTACCTTCTAAAAAAATTAAAACTGATTTAGATATAGTAGCTATAGAAATATTATACAAAGAATCAGATAACAACTTAATAAGAGCGGTAGAATTAAAAGATATTGACGATACAGATAGTGTAAACGGTGTTTATCAATTTAAATACAAGTCGACACTTCCATACAAAACACTTCCTCAAGATCAATTAACTAGGGTTTACGACAATGTACCTTTAAGCGCTAAGGCTCAAGAAATAATATCTAATAGAGTTGTTTATGGTAACTATGTAGAGCAAAGAAAACTACCTACTCAAGCAGGGCAAAAAGCGCCTGGAATAAACTTCGCCGTAGGCACAAGCGCAAAGTTTGACACAGAGGCTTCTTTTGGTAATGCTGACTTTAACAATTATTACTTACACAAGGAATATCCATTCCACTCTGTAAAACAAAGAAGAACTTATGAAATAGGTGTTGTGTTGTCTGATAAATTTGGTAGACAGTCCCCTGTTATAACATCAGCATCTGGTGTTAGTTCTATAAATATTTCAGCTAAAGATCAAAACTTTAATAGTAGCTCTTGGGACGACGATGGTGTTGTTACGCCTGAAGTTTCTCCTGGAGATGAAAACTACTGTGGTGATGCTCTTACAGTAACTTTTAACGAAGAAATACCTAACGCTTATGCTAAAAGCACTATTATAGGCATTAACCAAACTACAACAACTTCGGTTGTAACTCCTTTTCAAACTGTTATTACTAGTGGCGATTTATCTGGTATGTTTAAATTATTTATTGAAAACTTTTCTCAAACAGATTTATTTCAAGTTGGTGATTATTTAAAAGGTCAAGACACTGATTTTGTTAAAATATTAGTCATAGACTCTACTGACGGCAACTTAAGCTTGTACACAGAAGGACCTGCCTCGCTATTATACAAAAACTACACAGGAGACCCAGCCTCTCCTGTTTTTAATGATCTTGATACTTACGGATTTTTTAAATATAATTTAACTCCGCATGGCTGGTATTCTTACAGAGTCGTAGTAAAACAAACAGAACAAGAGTATTACAACGTATACACTCCAGGTGCTATTAGCTTTGATAATGACCAAGACGAAAACAAAACATATATACCAGTATCATCTGATAGTATAAATAAAATTACTAGAGATATAGAATTTACTAATACACAAGAACAAGGCTTGAGTACTAGTAAAAACAGAGTATATCCGAAAGTTGTACCGGTTAAAACAGACAAAGCTTTATCAGAACAAAGTGATGCTGATTTACTAGACGTTATAAGTATAGGTACAGCTAAAGAGCAAGGTCTTAAAAACGATAACGAAAATGTTTTTGATTTTGTTTATGAATCAAATAAAAACACCCTAATGGCTCAACTGCCTTACGGTGATGATAATAATTTTATCGGTGCTTCTGTAGATTCTGGTTTTGTTGGTACTACTAGAACTATTATTACTACAGATACGACCTCTGATAGTCAACTTACTTTCGGAAATATAAAGTTAAAAAACAGAGGTAAAAGTTTGGTTTTTGAAGATACTCTTTTTGCTTCTAGAATTCCTGTATACGCAAATGCTTTTCCTGTTGGTGATTATTTAAAAGGTGAAAATAAAGATTTAGTTAAAATTATTAAAGTTACAATAGCTAGTGATATTGTAACTATAGAATGTGATGGTGCTATAAAAAAATTAGGAGATGATGAAGACGGTAAAGATATAGGAGCCAACGTAGATATTAAAGTATTTAGTTATAAATACGGCTCTCAAGATAGAATATCTGTATTTGAAACAAAACCTTTTGAGTCTGTTTTAGATATATATTACGAAACATCAACAGCAGGTCTTGTACACGAGCTAAACGAAGCGCTTTCTTTTCCTAGTACTGTAAAAAGTTTAAACTTAATAGATGTAAACTTTGATGAAAGTGTAAGTTATTTTGATGACAACGGAAGCTGGAATAATGAAAAAGTTGCAACAATACAACTATTAGATCAATTTGAAAACGAATTAACAGCTGGAACTAGTCCTAGTCAGATAAATCCTGAAGTAGATTCTGATAACATATCTACTTTTTGTAGAATTGTTTCTCAACAAGGACGCATGATTAATGCTAACGGCACGCCAATACAGCCAGTAGAAGTAGACAGATTTGTTATAATATTAGATCAAAACGATAATAAGTTTAAAATAAAACCAAAACTTGGTACTGGTAACTTTGTTTATTTTCCTAACAATTATCCTATTGGCTACGACTTTTTAATAGAAGTTACAAATAATGACGGTGAAGTTGAAACATTACAAGCCAGTATATCTCTTGAAAACATAGCGCCAAACACTTCAGCAACGCCAAGCAACTTTACAACAATTGGAGCTGAGGCCGGTGCGGTTGTTTTTGAATTCAGCGCAACAAACGGTAGTTCAGCTGGAGATCCTAGTGACCAGCTAGGTTTGTTTTATCAAGATGCAAGCATAGGTGATGATTTTACTAGTGATATCACAATGGGCTTTGATGTAAATGGCAACTCAACTACAAATCAACTTGAAATAGTTCCGCCAGGAAGTGGCATTATTGTTCCAAGGCAAAGAGTATTGTTTGATACCGATGGCAACGTAAGACCTGAAGTGCTTATAGACAATGCTACTGGTGATATATCTTTAACAGAGTTACATAGTGGTAATTTTGCGGCTGATCTGCAGGTAGAAGTTATTGACTCTACTGATTTTGGACTTATATCTTCTAGTTCAAGTGGAGCTCAAGTTGGTGGACTTTCTTTTGTTCATGAATTATCTTTAATTGTAAATGACGGGCTTATTGTTATAGAACCTGGTAATGAACTTGAATCATCTAGTAGCACTTTTACAGATGTAAATAATGTTAGTGTAGATGTTTTTGATAGATCAGGAAGTGATGTATTATTTGAACGAGATAGTAATTATACTACTGGTATTTTTAATAACTACTGGTCAAATAATTTAACTGCAGAGCAAATACAAGGTGGAATGTCAGAAATACCTGTAGAAAATATAGGTATATTTTTATGGTCAGAAGCTAGCATTTATCGCAATAGTCAATACTCACCTCAAAACCCGTCATATTATAGAAGAAAAGTTGCTTACGCGTTAAGAGTTGATAATGAAGTGCCTAAAATAATTAAATACATACTGCCTCAACAACCAGTTACTGGCTACACAGACTCTGTAGGAGGAACCGTATTTAGTAGTGGTGGAATTAGAGTTTATCAGAACCACTGGCTAGCCTCATCAACTACTGATTTAGATTTAAAACATCCTGGAGGATATATATATGCTACAGATGTACACAAATCCCACGAGCTTGTAAGTCAGAGCGGCGGCACTATGAGTAAAGTTGGTCTAGCTTCAGACATTGATGGAGATATTGTAAATGGAGTTGGAAACAATGCCGAAGATAATGATCTTTCAAATAACCGCAATTATTTACCTACGTTTATTTCAGAAATAGATCCTTCTCAAGAGCTGTGGAACAGAAATGATCCATCAGGATTTTACCCTTATGGCAACACCCCAGATCAACAAGGTTACTTTAAAGTGTATGGAGATGGTGAAAACGAAAGCGCTGGTATTGCTATTCCAAGCGAAAGACAAGGAGAGTACAACGAGCCTAAAAATTTATTGTATAAAGCTCACGACACTGTTCTTTTAGGAGGTATTACATATAATATTTTATATGAAATACAAGTAGGTACTTCTTTTGGTGCTTTTTATGTAGATACTTTAAATATGGGTAGAGTGTTTTTATGTAGAGCTCCTAACTCGTAACTAAGAGTAAAAATATAACATAACAAGTAATATATAAGTAAATGCCTTTAACATTAAAAATAAAATATTTTAACACTTTCATACTAAGGGAAGAGCCTACTGTTACAACTGCTGAAGTTGCTTCTGTTCAAGTGGATGATGATGATATTATAGTTGCTAGTACTACTGTTATAATAACACAGGCTAATAGTAATATAGTAGATGGCATGACTGTTCATGGGCCTGGCATAACTGAGAAAATTACTTGCACCGTAAGCGGTACTACTTTAACACTTAGTAAAGCTCAAAAGCTAGAAAAAGGTGTAACATTAACGTTTTCAAACCCAACACCTTACCCTTCAACTTCTTTTGCAGCTAATAAAGAGTGGCATATAGAAGAGTCTAGAGTTAAAGGTGGTTTTAACGAAAAAACAGTAGACTTTGGCGTTAAAGCTTATGCTGTCGATAAAAAATACAATAGAAATCATAGAAAAAATGCTATGATATATTCTGGTATATATAACTCTAGAACAGGCGTTAATGACACTAATCAGTTCTCTATAGGTGAAAGTATAACTAAAGCAGTAGACTCTGTGTATGGATCAATACAAAAGCTTTACGCAGAAGACACAAACTTACTTATATTTCAAGAAAATAAAGTACATAACGCACTTATAGATAAAGACGCTATATTTACAGCTGAAGGATCTAGCCTTTCAACTACAGCTAAAGTAGTTATAGGCCAAGTGTCACCGTATTTAGGTGAGTATGGTATTGGTAAAAATCCAGAAAGCTTTGCTGTTTATGGATTTAGAAAATACTTTGTAGACAAAGACAGAGCGGCTGTTTTAAGGCTATCTAGAGACGGTTTAACAGAGATATCGTCTTACGGTATGAAAAGCTTTTTTAGAGAAAATCTACAGATATCTAGTAGAATTTATGGCATGTACGATTTACACGCTAAAAGCTTTATATTGAGTCTAGAGTTAAATAGACCAGTACAGCAAAACAAGCAAACGTTTAGCGTGAAAACTACAGGCGTTGTTGCTGAAACTTCTAGAAACAAAGAAATAAAACTAAAATCTTCTAATAGTAAGATATTAGTAGGTATGGCCTTAGAGACAGAAGAAATAAAAAACAAAACAGTTGTAGTTACTGCTGTTAGAAATAATATAGTTACTGTTTCTAAAAATACCGCTGTATCTGCTAATGACGCCTTAACTTTTGTGCCAACACAAGATTTTTTAACAGAACCTGTAAATCCTTTAACAAAATTTAAGACTTTAGCTTTTGACGACAAGGTAAATGGCTGGACTTCGTTTTTAACATATAACCCTCGTTTTGGCGGAAGTGTAGCTAGTAATTTTTACACTTGGAACGGCGCTGACTTATACAAGCATTATTCTAATGAAGATAAAAATACTTTTTACGAGCAGTTTCAGCCAAGTACGGTTACAGTTATAAGTAACCAAAACCCTTCACTAGTCAAACACTACAAAACAATAAACTACGAAGGTACAAACAACTGGAAGGTTATAGATATGTTTTCACCCGCTGATGACAATAACAACTATAACGCGTATCCAATACCTGGAAATATTACAGGTAGATACTTTGATCAATTTGGTGTAACTAGTTTTGCTGGTTTTACACCGCTAGAAAAAAAGTACTATGCTAACGTTATTATTAATGACACTAGCACTATAACTGGTATTAGCTCTCTCACAACAACAGGTGTAAAAGGTTTCTTTGCAGAAACAACACTAGAGCATCAACCAGTTAACAACGATAAAACATCAAATAGAAAAAAGCATGCTGAATTATTTTGAGTAGGTTTTAATTACGAACAATCTTTATATTAATAAATTATGGCAATAGGAGTAATAGGAGGTATTGCATCAGGCGTTTTTGGAGCACTATCAGGCGGTAGAGCAAGACGCAGAGCTAGAAGACGGCAAAAAGCTTTAATGAAACAAATTACAAAGCTTGAAGGTGAAAGACAAGAGATTATAAATCCTTTCGCTGGTGTTGAAGGTATGCTTAGTAATCCTTTTGCTAATTTAACTGTCGCTACACAAGCAGCTGAAATGCAAGCACAACAAACAGATCTTTCACTAGCTAGTACGCTAGACACTTTAAGAGCAACAGGTTCTGGTGCCGGCGGTGCAACTGCTCTTGCTCAAGCGGCTTTAAGTAGCAAACAAGGTATATCAGCTAGCATACAACAACAAGAAGCTCAAAACGAAAGATTAAGAGCTCAAGGACAAGCTCAGCTAGAAAGACAATTGGTTGATGCTAAAGTAAAAGGCGAACAGTTTGTTTTTGGAGCTACGGAGCGTAGAGAAATGCAACAGTTAAATAGATTATCTGCATTAGCAGGTGCTGCGTCGCAACAGGCGGCAGCCGCTGAAGGTCAAATGCTAAGTGGCATCGGATCTGCGCTTGGAGCTGTAGGAACAGGCTTTGGAAATGTATTAGGAGGTAAAAATTTTATAACTGGAAAATAAGTATAAATTAAATAATATGTCACAACAAACAACAGGAATACAAAGAACCGCTACTCAGCGAGTGCCAACTAGAACGGTAGCAGGTAGCTATGAGGCACCTGTAGAAGGTATAGTAGATTATGGTGCTTTTCAAAGAGGTTTTGAAAGTACTTTTCAAATGCCTGAAAAAGAAGAAGACAAGTTTGTAACACTAGAAACACCAGAGTCTAAAATAGAAAGAGAACAAGGTGTTGAATTTAATGTTCCACAGTCAGCTGTTAATACGCTTAATACTAATACAGCAGAACAACTTAAAATATTGCGTAAAAAATACACAGTAAATGTAAATGATCCTAACGCTAAAGATAAAATAAATGAAGGTCAAAAAGTTGTAAATCATTATTTAGAAGCAAGTAAAGGAGCTACTATTATGCTAGAAGAGTTTGCTGATAAATTTAGCATTTCTAACTACAACAGGTTAGGACAACCTATTGAAAGCACCACTATTTCAGGCGATAAAGTAAGCTTACACCCAATACAAGTACAGGAAGCTTTAAAAAGTGGTAGAGCAAACGTTGGCATAGGCCAAGACGATCTAGGCAACGAAGTTGGTGGTTTGTTTGTAAAAGTGCCTAATGTTAAAAAACAATATAAAGCTACAAGTGAAGAACTTAAAGAAATAACAAAACAAGGCTTAACTTTAGATCCTTTTAAAACAAGTTTTGAAACTAAAAAGCCTTTAGGTGTTTCGCAAAAGTTTGCTGAAAGTCAAAAAGGTTTAACTTCTGAAATAGAAAAATCACTAATAGGTACTAAGAACTTAAAAGCTAACTTACAGTCTAGTTTAGTTTTTATACCAACAGAAAACTTTAAAGATGTTGCTGATTTTAATTTAAAGTATACTCCTCCAAAAGCTAATATAGGATTAAATCTTGATTCAGCTATAGAAGAAATTAACGGATTAAAACTTAATTTAAGTGCAGATGGCGATTTTTTTGAAGATGATACATCTATAGGCTATTTAAACACTAGTACTAATAAAGTTGTTACAAGTGATACAGACACTAAAATATTAAACGCAAAAGGTTACGCTCAAATTGATGTTAAAGCCGCTGCAGCTGCTAGAGAAATTTTAGGACAAGTAAAGTATGCTGATAACAAAAACGCGGTTGTTTTAGACGCTGTATTCGGCGAAGGTGATAATAAAATAGTAGAAGGTAGTCCTTTAAGTAATCGTCTACTTGCTAAGTATGGTGAAAAAAAAGAAATTAAAAACAAAGAAGGTCAAGTTGTAAGAGTAGAATATAATAATCCAAAAATTACTTTAGGCGGTGTAGATTACGACTTAAACTTATTAAATAAAGTTGGTGAAAACGGAATAATAGGTGGTGACATACCTCAAAGCGTTAGGTCTTTTATATCTAAAGAATATGTTGAAGATCAATACAAGATTTTATATGGTAGTGATGGTTATCATGATGACGGAAATGGAGTTGCTGTTACTACATACGCAAAGGATGTTGATAAGAAGTTAACTACTAGACCAGATTTAACTGCTTTGAGAATAGGTGAAGGTGCTGGACAGTTTTTAACTCAAATGGGTATAAGAGCTACAGATGGTACTTTAAATAGAGCAAACATAATGAATCAAAAACAGTGGTTTGCTTCAACTGACACTCAAAGAGAAGATTATATTAGAAACCTAAACACTATAGCGTCTCCAGAGTCTGGCTCTAGATTTTTAGATAAAGATCAAGCAAAGCAAGCTTTTTACGAGTCTAATTCTGAACTAGAAACAGAAGAAATTGACAAGCTTTGGAAAGACAAAATAAATCAATTTTCTGAAAAAGTAGGAGGTAAATTAGTTGAGCCAGTTATATGGAATATAAAAGGTAACGACTTAAAAGGTGTTGACTTTGGATATAGTCCAACTGGCGCATTTAGCATAGCTCTTGATGCGGCTGGCATTACAGGAGAAAAAAGATTACAATACTTGTCAGAAGTTAAAAAGCAATTAGCAAACAACGATTATAACTAAAAATTAAATTAAATGGCTGTTAAGCAATACGAAATAGAAGGACAACTTTACAACGTTTCTGAAGCACGTGAAGCTGACTTTTTAAACGATTTTAAAGATAAAAAAGTAACTCTTGTAAATGGTGAACAAGAAGATAATATTGATCCACCAGTAAAGACAACAGACGGTGTAGCGGGTGCGGATGCGCCGTCGGAAATTGCAGCACCAGAAGATACGGAATTACCGCAGGTAGATACTTCTTTGGATTCTCTATTAAATGATATAGATGAAAAAATAAAAAGAAAGCCTGCTTCTGAGCAACAAGTTGCTGATATTAAAAGTATAGAATCTAGAACTGAAGTTCCAAAACCTGAGATTAAAATAAAACAGATTGACAAACAAAAACCTTTAATACAAAATTTTAGATCAACTGTAAAAGGTGTTTTAGCTAATGATGGCATATATAGATTAGGTGTTGAAGGAAAAACTATTCAAGATCTTATTAATAACGGAGTTGAAGATGAGCTTATAAAAAAAGTAAAAGAAAACTACAGAGACGTTTATGCATTACAAGATTTGCCGTTTGATTTTACTATAGATAATATATTAGAAAAAGAACTTAGCAAAGTAATAAAAAAAGAAAAAGATTCTTCTAATGCAGAAAAAAATAAACAAGTAAATATTGCTAGAGAAGAAGGTATATATCAACCAACAATAGATCAAGGTTTTGAAGACTTTGCGCAAGATTTAAATAAAGATCAAAAAGCATATGCTTTATTAATACAGGAAGCTAGAAAATATCAAAAACAATTAAAATACGGAGACGCAAAAGCTGCTCAAAATAATTTAATAAGGTTAAAACCTTTAATAAATGATGCTTTTGAAAAAATGCAACAAACTAAATATGGTGAAAATTTAAAACAATACTCGTATTTATTTGATCCGACAACAGGTGCTAAGTTAGATTTAACAGGAGCTGTTGAGTCTTCTGATGTTAACGACCAAAAAGAAGAAGTTGAAAGATTAGAACAAGAATATAACTCACTTAGTTTAGAGCTTTTAGAAAGAGAGTTTTTTAGACATAACTTAGATTCTAGAGATATTCAAAAAGATTTATTAAAAACCATAGATTTAAAACCAACTGATGGTACTTTTGCTGTTGCTTTAGGTCAAATAGGTTATAAAGCGCAAGACGGCGTATTTAAAGATGTTAGATATCAAGATTTATTAAACTATCAAGATCAAAAAGAGTTATTACAAAGTTCTATATATAATCCAGAAGGCGGTATTGTGCCTGTGCTTGGTGATGAACTTAAGTCAATAGCAAAAGAAAGACTACAATTAGGTTTACAAAAAGAAGCTTTAACAAGTTCTTACATGCTTAACGTTGATCCTGCTTCAATAAAAATAAAAGCTAGTGACTATGTAGAAAGATTTGGAGAAACTGTCTTAGAAGCAACTTTTGGTGAAGATGCAATATCTAAAATAGGTACAACAAAGCGTAAAGAACTTGATCAATTACAAACTCTTTTTAGCAACGCTAATATAGAACTTACTAAAGAGCAAGAAGAAAACTTTGAAAGAGGTTTTGGTATGAAAGTTACTGAAGGCGTGGGTTATTTTGTACCTGAGCTTGCTAAATTTGCTGTTGCTAATAAAGTAGCTGGAGCTGCTGGAATTACTAGGTATATAGCTGAATTAGCAAAATCTGGATCAGGAGCAATAAAAGGCGGAAAGCTTTTATCTACGGCACAAACAGTAGCTTCAAGAAGAGACAAGTTAATGGCCAACGTTTTTGGAGCTTTATTGGAAGAAGCTAAATTTGAAGCCGTAACAGCAGGTGAAGCTAAAACTTTAGGTGGTGCTGGATTTTTCTTAGGTGGTAAATTAGCTGGTAAGTTCATACCTAAATTTACAGGCAAAGCCGCTGTTGTTAACAATGTTTTAGAAAAATATGCTGGTGGTGCTATAGGTGGTGTAGGTGGTGCTGAGACTGCTAAAATAACAGAAGCTCTATTTGAAGATTTAATAGGTAGCAAAGACTTTAAAAAGTCAATGCATGAGCTCTATGGCGACATGGACGAAGCTACAGAACAAATGTTAGTTGATGGTGTTGTTTTTGGTTTGCTAGGAGCGCAAAGAGCTAAAGCAAAAGACTTTTATAGCATAAGAAGAAGAAGACAACTTCTTGAAAAAATTGAGTCTAATATTATAGCTGGAGAGTATAAAGGCGCTGAGCTTAATAAAAAAATGGCTTTAGCACAGGATTTACAAAGAGATTTATCTTACGCCGATAAACCTTTTAATGATTTAAATATTGGAGAGCAACAACAGCAAGTTAATGCTTTGAGAAAAATAATACAAAATCCAGAATCAACGCGTGGTGATATAAAGGAAGCTCAAAGATTTATAAACAAGTACGAAGCAAATGTAGCAGCGGCAGAGCGAAGAATAAGCAAGTCTTTTGACAATTTGATGGAAGCCGGAGTTATGAAAAACTTAAAGCTAAATATACAACAAGGCGGTTTATCTGAAGGCAATAAAGCTGAGTTCGATCCTGTAAATAGAACTATTAGAGTAGATATAAATCAATATAAGCCAGGTGTTTTAGCTCAAGAGGTTGGTCATGTGTTTATGAAAGCTGCTTTTAATAGTAACACAAAAGCTGCTAGTATTTTTAAAGAAAGAATACAAGAAGATGTTAATAACGCTTTAAAAGATAGAACTTTTAATATAGGTGAAAAAACAGGTTTAAGTTTTGAGCAAGCTATAAAAGAAGCTTATAAAGAAAAACCTGCTACAACACCTGAGGAATACGTTATGAACGTTGTTGAGTTTTTATCTCAACCTAAATATAGAGAATTATTACTAGAAAAAGGTCTTATTAATAACTTAAAAAGATCTACTTTGAATATAGCTAATAGAGTAGGATTAGATTATACTAATAAAAAGAATTTTAAAACTGGAGCAGAGCTTTTAGAATTTTTATATAGTGTAAATAAAGTTGCTGAAGGTGGATCAAGTGCCGCTATTAAAAATAAATTTAAAGCTTTTGAAGAAATAATTATAGATGGTATAAAACTAAAAGATCTTGCTAATTCTGCAAAAGAGATAAGTAGCGAAGAAGCTACTGTAAAAGCTAGTACGCAGCTAGAAGCTTTAAAGAAAAACTCTAACGAAATACAAAAAATATTTACAAGTAGAAAGCCTGAAAATTTAATTAAAATAGAAGAGTTAGATTTTAAAAAAAATGAAGGAAATATAACTCCTGCAGAACTTGCACAAAGAAGATCTTTAAAAACAGAAGATTACAGAAAAGTAGCACCTTACTATGAAAAGTATATAGATGTTTTAGCTAATAGATACTATAAATCAGTGGAAGAACAAGCTTACACTAGAGAAGATTTTAAAGCTGATTTAAATATTGAATTAAGTAACTTAATGAACACGTATCAACTAAGCTCAGGCGTTCAGTTTAATAAATATTTATATGACAATTTACCTAAAAGAATACCAGGTATATTAGAAGGAAAAGTAGCTAAAGAGTTTACTAAAGAACTATCTGACGCCGCGGGTAAAACTGTTGATGCTGAAATTACAGAAAGCATAGATGCTAATAATAAAATACAAGAAGAGGCTGTAAAAAAAGTAATTGATCCTGTAAAAGAGCTAGGCACTAAAGGATTTGAAGTTGTAGAAACTAAAAATCCAGATGGTACTGTTAAGCAAGAAAGAGTACAAACAGAAGTGTTAAATTTAGATAAAGTAACAACTTTAGAAGAAGTTACTACTAAAACTTACAGAGGTATTAAAGAGCAAATAGGTGGTAGAGTGGCTAAAGAGTTTTTTGGTATTGATCCACAGAAAGCAACTGATATAAAACACGACAAAGACGGTAGGCCTGTTAGAGACAGTAAAGGTAAACTAGTAAGGGTTTCTGCTAATTTAACTTCTGAAGGTTTTGGATCTGAGGCTAGAAAAATACAAGATGTAATACAAGATTACTCTAAGTTTAAAAGGTTAATGAAAATAATTAATCCTAAAAATGTTTCTAGTGAAGTTGCAGAGCTTGTACCTCCTGGAGAAACTGTAGCTAAAAAAATAGATGTTTCTAGAGATACTTACGGTATTGCTACTGGTATTAAAAACAACATGCTGAATTTATTTATGAATAAAACAGGCGTTAGGTCTAAAGGTCAAACTTCTCAAGTTGAAGTTAGAGAATTAAAACCAGAGCTTTTAAATATTACGCCGGAGCTTCACAAGTCTTTTATAAGAGAAAACTTTGGAGTTACTAAAAAAGGAGAAGCCAACATATACAACAAACCTATTGGTCAAAATTTAAAAGGTTTTATAGATATGATCAGCGGATCTATATCTAATAAATACTACAGAGATAAAGTTGTTAAAGAGCAAGGTGGTTTTGATAAAAACGAGCAACTATTAGCTGATTTAGCAGCCGGTAAACCTGTTACCATGGCTTCCCCTAAAATATCTGAAAATGTAAAAACAGCAATAGACAGGCTTGGAACCGCTGAAGTAAAAAGAATTCAAGCTGTTGTTGGCGGTAAAAGAGTTGACAAAGATTTTAATAACGTTTTACAGGGTTATATAAAAGGTGATTCTAGTACTGCTTTAAATAAAGTTAAAAACGCTGAAGTAAGAAGTGCCTTGCAAAGGTATTTTGACTCAAACTTATGGCAAGTAGGAGTGCTTCAAGATTTAGCAGTTAAATCTGATGGTGGTATAAAATATGAAAAGTTTACTCAAAAAGTTATAAAAGCAGCAGGTATAAAAGGCGTTACTGTTGAAGCTAGAGGTGGTTACAGTAATAAGGGCGCTGGTGATTTAACTATAAAATTTGGTGAAGGAAAAGAAGCTGTAGAAATGAACATAGAGCTTAAGCTTAACGATAGCGCCCAAATGAGCAGCTTTACCATAAAAAATATAGAAGGAGATATACAGTTTACTACAGATGCCTTAGAAGCTGTTAGTATGTTTAATACTAAAGCTTTTGAAAATACCGGCATGGCAGATGTAATTGCTAGAAGATTATTTAAAAATGAAATGGCAAATAAGCCTAGTTATTTACAAGACTATAGAAATCTTAACGAAAAACAAAAACTTGTTGTTCAGCAAGAAATGATTAAAAACAACTTAGTTGAAAGCGAGCTTAAATCTGAGGTTAAAAAACAATTAAGTTCTCCGGAATATAAAAAAGCTATAGAAGATTTTAACAAAGAAGGTTTAAAATTTGCTAAAGAAAATGGTTTTAAAGCAGAAATAGTTGACGGATTTTTGCAAGCTAACGAACAAGTTTTTACACATCTTAAAGACAAAGGCTTACAGGCTGCTACTAATATAAACATAAGCACTACTGCTGATATAATAAGTTCTCTTTATAATAAAAAAGGTGTTTTTTATATTGATTTAAATAAAAAAGGTGTTTTTTACATGGGTAAAAATCCATTAAATGTTCCTAACATGCCTGAGCTTCAAGGTGAGGCTATGCTTGAGATTAGATTTGACAGGCAGCAAATAAAAAAGAAAGGTACAGGCACGGGTATTTATAAACTTTCTACTAGAGCTTTTCCTAGACTTATTAAATCTGACTTAAACTCTGGAGTAAATCTTAGTAATCCTAAAACAATTAAAACAACTCTAGAGTCTATTAAATCTCAAACACTAGCGTCTAAACAAATACAAGAAGCTAAAAAAACAAATACAGTTGAAGTATTAAACGATATCAATAAAAACTTTAATAAAATAATTGAAAGATCTACTAAAAGTAAAATATCAGCTGAACGTGTAGTTTCAGAAACTGAAGCTATAATGGAAGGTGCTGGTAAAGGTCGTTTTGACATATTTATAAGACCAAAAGCAGAAGATTTTGTAGGTTTACTTTACAAAACACTAGGCAAAGGTAGACAAGGTGACGCTGATATGGCGTTTTACAAAAGAAACTTATTAGATCCTTTTGCTAAAGCTATGGCTAATATAAGTGCTGATAGAATATCTTTATTAAATGATTATAAGTTTTTAGTTCGTAATTTAAGAGTTCCAGGTGAAAGAGGTGTTAAAGGTTTATTAAAAACTCCGCCACTAAAAAGAAAAGTTGGTGAAACTGGCTTTACTACAGAGCAAGCTGTTAGAGCTTACGTGTGGACCAAGCAAGGTATGGAAATACCAGGTTTATCTGAAAGTCAACTTAAAAAGTTATTATTGCATGTTAAAGAAAATAAAGAGCTTATAACTTTTGGTAATCAACTTATAAATATAAATAAAGGAGATGGTTATATTAAACCTAGCAATAATTGGCTAAGCGGTAGTATAGGAACTGATATATTGCAAGGGCTTAATACTACTAAAAGATCTAAGTACTTAGAAGCCTGGCAAAACAATGTAGACGTTATATTTTCTGCAGAAAACTTAAACAAGCTTCAAGCTGCTTACGGTAAACCATATGTTGATGCAATGAAAAATATGCTTACACGTATGAAAACCGGTAGAAACAGAGTTTTTTCAGGTGATACAATAACAAGTAAATTTACAGACTTTATTGCTCAAGCTACTGGTTCTATAATGTTTTTAAATAGTAGATCTGCTGTGCTACAAACAATATCATCACTTAACTTTGTAAATTTTGGTGATAATAATATTTTTGCAGCGGGTAAAGCTTTTGCTAATCAAAAACAATACTGGAAAGATTTTTCAAAACTATATAACTCAGACTTTTTAAAAGATAGAAGATCTGGGCTTAGAATAAACGTTGTTGAAGCTGATATTTCTGCTGCTGCTAGAAAAGGTGGCATATCAGGTGTTACAGCCAGACTTTTAGAGCTTGGTTTTACTCCTACGCAAATAGCTGATAGTTTTGCTATATCAGCTGGTGGATCTACATTTTATCGTAATAGAATAAAAACATACGAAAAAGAAACTGATGTTGATGGTAATAAAATTTATACAAAAGAACAAGCTGAAAGAAAAGCTTTTCAAGACTTTAGAGAAATATCAGAAGAGTCTCAGCAGTCTAGTAGACCAGATAAAATTAGCCAAGAACAAGCTAGTGGTTTAGGTAGACACGTGCTCGCTTTTGCCAATACACCTGCTCAGTATGCTAGAATAATAAAAAAAGCTGCTCTAGACCTTAAAAATGGCCGAGGAGATGCAAAGACTAATATATCTAAGATAGTTTACTATACTTTTGCACAAAACGTAATGTTTAACACTTTACAGCAAGCGGTTTTTGCTACTGCTTTTGACGATGATCTTGAAGTTACAGAAGAAAAATCTATAAACTTAGCCAATGGTATGGCTAATTCAGTTCTTAGAGGTATGGGCGTTGGACCTGCTGTTTTTGCTGCTGTCAAAGACGCTGCTATTAAGATATATACTGAAAAGCAAAAGAAAAAACCAGAGTTTGAAAAAGCTGCAATACAGTTATTAAATATAGCTCCACCGCTTGGGTCTAAATATAGAAAAGTTGCTGGTGGGTTAAAATCATTTAGCTTTACAACTACTGATGCTGCGTTAGAAAAAGGTGTTAGTTTAGATAACCCAGCTATTAGAGGTGCTGCTAGAGTTACAGAAGGACTTACAAACTTACCGTTAGACAGACTTTTAATTAAGCTAGACAATATGCAAGGCGCCTTAGATCAAGACAATGAGTACTGGCAGCGAATAGGCATGGGGCTTGGTTGGCAAGACTGGCAGCTTGGTATTAAAGATGAAAAACAAAAGAAAAAAGCTACTGGTGGATTTAGAACAAGAAAATTTAAAACACAACCTTTAAAATAAAATATTATGCCAAAAGATGCATGTTACCACAAAGTTAAAAAAAGATATAAAGTGTTTCCATCAGCTTACGCTAGTGGTGCTATAGCTAAATGCCGTAAGGTTGGTGCTAAAAACTGGGGCAATAAAAGTAAAAAGAAATAATGGCTGTTCGTAAAACAAAAGCAGGTTTATCACTTAAACGTTGGTTTAAAGAAAAGTGGACAGATGAAAAAGGCAATGTTTGCGGATCTGCTAAAAACAAACGTACAAAAGTTTGTAGACCTTCTCGTAAGGTGAGTAGCAAGTCGCCTAAAACCTGGAGTCAAATGACTAAGGCTGAAAAAGCTAAAGTTGTGCGAGCTAAAAGAAAAGTAGGCATGGGCAGACGTAGAAGTTCAAGTAGTAACGTATCATAAAACAATAAACATGAGAAAACTATTGCTAGTATTGCTAGCTTGTGTGTATAGCATAAATGCAGACGCGCAGCTTTTTAAAAAAATATATGACAATGTATTTAAGTATTCTAGTGTGTATGCTGCTGGTAATACTTCAAACTCATTTGAAACACCTCGCAAAGATTATTTTGTAAGGCCACCCGAAGATGGTAATTTATATGATGTGCCACAGGTCGTAGATGCTACTGATTATTTTCCAAATGATTATAGAATAGGTTTTGGCGTGCGTAAACTTGCTAGATTTGGCTATGAAAACAAACCAAACTTTTACAACGGCACAGAAAACAATATAGCTTTATCTGCACCTACTGCGGCTGTACAAGGTTTAGAGTATTTATTTCACTATGAAAAAGAACGCCAGCGTGGTGATGAGTTTGAAAACTCAAGATATTTTATACGTCATACAGGTACATATCATATTATAAAAGCTGAGCAAAGACAGGCTGGAAACGTAGGTTTTAAATACCAGTCAGCTGAAGTAAGGCTTAGAGCGCCGATAGGTGATAAGTTTAGTATATCTGCCGGTGCAATATATAGAACACATGAGCAAGCTTTTGGTTATAACCCTATAGAAATATGGCTTAATGAAACTGAAGTAATAAACGGTGAAGAATTTCCTGCAAACTACTGGTATGAGCTAGGGTTTTTATATGGATATGATGATATATATTTCACTGAAGAAGATGAGTTTGGTAATGAAAGATATGACTGGTATTGGATTGATCCAGATGGTAACAGAGTTGCAGACAGTGATCTTGAGTTTAGAAATACAGTCTTTGGTGATTTAATGCTACGTTATAACAATGAGCAGTGGGATTTATTAGATGCTTTTGGTGAAATAGCACCTATCATAGGTTTTGACTTTTACCACTATCAAAATAACTTTTGGATGCATATGTATGGTAATTTAATATTAGGTTATCATAAGTACTTGAAAGGCGATGTTGACTTTAGCTACTTAAATAGAAACAACTGGGGCAAAGGCGGTCTTATAGAAGACTCAAAGCACCAACAGTGGCAAGATATGCAAGGCGGTATTATGTTTGGCTGGAAAATATGGAAAACAATAGGTTTGTTTGCTGAAGCCGAATACGTAAAGTTTTGGGATCGTGAAATATTTAACATTAACTTTGGAATAAACATAACACTGAAATAATGGCTAAAACACCACCACAAATAGGAGAAGACACAAAAGTAGTTTTAGACTTAAAAACAATAGGATTAATAATAAGTTTTGTTATTGGTTTGGCCACGACTTATTTTACACTAAAAGCAGATATAGCTTTAGCTATGGAAATGCCTGAGCCTGTTATTGATAGAGTAGAGTATGACTTGAAAGATGAGCTTATACGTCAAACAATAATGGACACTCAAGATGATGTTGAAATGATACTAGAAAAATTAGATAAATTAGACGAAAGAATCTACGAGATTCAAAAAGACAATTGATTATGAAAACAATTAAATTAATTCTAATAGCATTAACATTTAATCTACAAGCGCAAGTTAGCGTCCCTGAAAAATATTGGATCGACGACAAAGACTTTGAAGCTAAAATAGCACAAGTATCTTCATTTGGTGAAAACAACTTTGAAACAATAGTTGTAGAGTTTTGGGCTGATTTTAATAAAGAAAACTGTTTTGCAGAGTGGAACAAGATTAAAAACGCCACATACTATAGAGTAGATATAGCTAAAGCACCTATAGCAAAAAAGAAATACAGAATACGTATGGCACCTACGCTGTTAATATTTAAAAACGGTGTTAAAGAAAAAGTTTTTAAAGCTGGTTTAGATTTAATGCTGCCAACAGATCTACCAGAAATACAAGAGACTATAAATGAAATAAACACGGCAGATAAATTTTAAATTATGTGGAAATTAACTAAACAATATTGGAAAGATATGTGGAACGCTTTATGGAGCAAAACCACTATAGACGAAAAAGCAATAGTTACAGTACAAGAAATTAAAAAAAGATACAAGCTTACAGCTCAAGAGCTAGCAGATGTAGCTAGTGCTATTAAAGAAGTTGGTAATCAGCTAGGAGATATAGATGATGCTGTGAAAGGTGAAGCTAGAAAAGGTAGAAAGAAAAAGTAATGGAAAAAATAAGTGATCATATAACATATGCAGAGGCTATACACTCTAGTACAGCTAAACGTAGAAATATAGATAACACGCCTAATCCTGTTCAAGTAGAAACAATGGGTTTAACGGCTAGAAAAATATTTGAGCCACTACGTAAATGGGCTGGTGGTGCGATTAAGGTTACGTCGTTTTTCAGATCAGCAGCTTTAAATGAAGCTATAGGAGGATCGAAAACTTCTCAGCATTGTAAAGGTCAAGCAATGGACTTAGATGATGTCTATGGACATAAGAGCAATGCAGAGATGTATCAATGGATAAAAGAAAACCTAAACTTTGACCAGCTTATATGGGAATTTGGTACAGATACTAACCCTAACTGGATCCATGTGTCTTATGTTAACGACGAAGACAATAGGAACAGATGTTTAAAAGCTTATAAAGAAAACGGTAAAACAAAATACAAAGTAATATAAAAAAAGGGGCGCTAGCCCCTTTATTGTTACCCGTCACAAGCAATACAATCTTCACTCATTGCTTGTTGTGCTATGTCACCTCTTAGCACTGATTCAGTTCTAGTATAATACAAAGTTTTAATACCGTTTTTCCAAGCAGCCATATGAACTTGATTAATCCATTTAGGCGTTGCTACACTAGGAAACGCTAGGTTCAAACTAACAGACTGATCTATATACTGCTGTCGTATACCAGCTTGATTTACTAGTTCGAGCTGATTGATCTCTTTAAACGTTTTAAAAACGTCCTTAGCCGGTACATCGTGTGGTCCAACCACAACCCCGTCAAGCTCAGATAGACCTTGAACACTACCACCATCTGCCAGAATTTTATCCCATGTTTCATTGTTATTTATTTTAAGTTTTCTAAGTAATTTTAAAAGTGTAGGATTTTTACGTATAAACGTACCTTTAGCAGACTGCTCTGTAAATACATTAGCAGCCCAAGGTTCTATTCCCGGCGAAATGTTCCCGCTAAGCTTTGAATTACTAACAGTGGGAGCAATAGCGCGCAAGTGAGTATTACGCATGCCAGTGCCAACGCACCACAAAGGCTCACCATAAACCTCAGCAAGATCTCTACTAGCCCGCTCGCTTTCGATTTTAATTTGCGAAAATATTTTCCTAGTTTCAAACTGAGCAAGCAGACCTTCAAAAGGTATAGCCTTTTCCTGGAGATACGTGTGCCATCCGAGTACACCCAATCCAAGCGCTCGTCCTTTACTAGCAGAACGAATGGCATTTTCAAAACCTCTAAGTCCTTTTGCTCTTTGAATAAATTCCTCCATAACGCCATCAAGAAACCACGTAGCGTGATATATAAGGTTTGTTCCTTTCCATTCATCATATTTAGCTAAATTTAATGACGACAAGCAACATACAAAGCTATGGTTCTCGTCTGTGTGTAATGTAATCTCTGAACATATGTTTGTCATATGCACCTTTAAGCCATTGTCTTTGTAGGCTCGTGGGTTATTTTTATTT
>Ga0187217_1000029_pt1 | contig 48376 bp, 57 predicted proteins | sample 15SPOviralmetaG_FD_130165 | JGI IMG/M metagenome (GOLD analysis project Ga0187217, IMG submission 130165) | Marine viral communities from the oligotrophic San Pedro Time Series (SPOT) site, San Pedro Channel, CA, USA - 15 SPOT_SRF_2010-09-15... | ecosystem: Environmental > Aquatic > Marine >... | reverse complement strand
GCACCGCGTTCCTACCATTCGCAGAACGCAAAGCGATCCTCGAGAGCCTGGGTTGCAGACCTCGCGTATTTGCACATGACGATAGCGATGGATCAGCACGAAAAGGGCTAGAAGACCTGGTATCAGATAAACTATGGAAAGAAACCATCATATTCTGCAACGGCGGAGATCGCACAGAAGCCAATATACCAGAAGGTGGACTCGCTGGTGTGGAGTATGCATTCAACGTAGGCGGAGAAAAGACGGAATCCAGCACCCAGATCCTCACCAATTATCTCAATAACACTGCAAGTTTGGTGACAACACCGAGAGAATGGGGTCATTATTCCGTATTATGGCAAGACGATTCCGTCAAAGTCAAAGAGTTAGTCATTCAACCGTACAAAGGAATCAGTTATCAGCGCCATTTTAAACGCTCAGAACAGTGGTTTGTCAGCAAAGGATCGTGCAAAGTCCGAGTTTCCGTACCTACATATGATATAAATGCTCTTGTAGAAGACCCAGATACTCAGAATTCTGTGGTGAAAACAATCCAAGCAGAAGAGAGTTTTACAGTGGAAGCAGGAACATGGCATCAGATATACAACGAAGCACCTGTGCCATGCCATATCATCGAAATACAATATGGAATCGCAACAGAGGAATCAGACATTGAACGTCATTCCTACTATCGGAGCATAGAACATTGAGCAGAAGAACACGGCTAAAACGCCAAACGGAAGAAGCAAAAGAAAACTTCATGTATCAACTTTTCCTGGAGAATTGCGAAGAAAGACAAAACTTCAATGATACCCTATACACATTTTCGGAATATATACGAAACAATAAAGAGTATATAGAGGACAAATGGCATCAGCATGAAACATCTTCATAGAAAAGACTATCACGACCATCTCTTTATGCTAGAAGAGAACAATGAAGAACTGATTACATATGCACAGTGGTGTGAGATGCAGAATATACGCCATAAGAGAAGACTGCCTATGGGTGAAGAGACAGATAAAGCGCAGAGAATGATTACTTTATTGCTATGTTGTATAGGCTTTATGTTTGTTCTTATACTTACCATGTATATGAAACAGCAACAACAGTTAAGAACAATGGGTGTACCTATAGACTTAAAAGATATACCATGTAGATACGTAGACGATTGCTATGCGCCACAGGCGTTTTATGCAGAGTTCTATACTTGAACTGATTTCCAGCGCATCCACCGAAAAAGCGTCCATCTTAATTCGTGGGACCTCCGCCACGCCTTGGTGTCTACGCCAAAATTTACCTAACTGTACAGTATAGCACAGGCGGATCCGATTGTCAACCCCGAAAAAGGTTGGTCCATACCCGAAAAAAGACTTGACATTCCCGTGGAGGTGTGTATAATAGGGTGTGTAGCCCTTAAAGAATAGAACTAATAGAAACTAATTGAATAAAGTGGTTGACAAATGGTCATTTCTGTTGTATAATGTATACATAAACTGAGAAAAGAGAGAGAAACCATGCAAAAACAGTTAGAAATTCTTAAAGAAAAGATTGTCCAAGACTACTTTCAGTGGAACTCACGCACTGAATATGGTGATGAAGATACCAAAGCAGAGCGTGTCCAAGAGTTTGCTGATAAGATCCAAATTGCTGAGGGTAGCAAGTATATTAAGATCATCACTGGTGGCAGTGTGTGGGGATTCATCGTAAAGACCGAGTCCGACAAGCTGTTTAAGCAGGGTGATATCCTTAAAGCTGCCAGTTGGGCAGCCCCTGCACGAAACAAGCCACGTGGAAACATCCTTGAAGAGAACTACTCTTGGGTACGATGGACTGGTCCAGAATATCTTTAATTAATTCACTATAAAGGGTTGACAAATGGTCGATCCTTTGTTATAATAGTCTTGTAACAAATTGAGAGAGAGAAAATTATGGCTTACGTATCACAAGAAATGAAGAAGTCCCTAGCACCAGCCATCAAGGCTGTCCTAAAGAAGTATAGCGTAAAGGCTAGCTTATCCGTTCGCAACCATTCTACCCTCGTATGTAACATTAAGAGTGGCGCCATTGACTTCAAGGCTCAGAGCGACCATTATCAAGTAAACCCTTACTGGATCAATGAGCATTGGACAGGTAAAGCGCAGTCCTTCCTGACTGAACTCTTAGAAGCAATGAAGGGTCCAGATTACTTTAATAATGATGACGCGATGACTGACTATTTCCATAGGAGTCATTACACCGACATCAACATTGGTCAGTGGAACAAGGAGTATGAACTTGTTTAAGAGTATCCCAGCAGAGGTAGCACGGACCTTCAACCGTGCAGTCACCAATGAAGAGAACCTCAATGAGGATGGCTCCATTAATTGGGACTTTGTCCAAGCGGACTTCTATATAGATACCTACCTACCAGATTCGGAAACGGACCTCGCGTGGGATCTCCTATTGGACACCTACCAGATGGCACCCTGGGAGAGGCGTACCATAGAGGTAGTAGTTTAGGTCTAGGTGATCCGGGGTATGGGTTCCTAGGACGGACCGCACCTCTTACAAGGGCATATGCATCGACTAGTGTTTTAGTTGGTAAACTTTTTTAAAATTTGCCCAGAATTTTTTTTGTGGATATTGTCCTTGTAGTAATATGAGGACTCAACCGGATGCTCGGAGTATGCTAACCCTACTGCCCTATCCACACCCTAAATTTTTTTTGCGGAGAGAAAAACCATGTCAAAGTTCCTTTTAAAGATTCAGTCTATGGGTGAAACGAAACAGTTTCTACCTGAGCATCTAGAATCATATCAGCAGACATGGAGTCCTTCTATACGAGAAACACGCCCCGAGATATTTGGGGATGAGTGCGTTGGTGGACTTCGATGGTCTACTACAGAGATTATCCCTATAGAGAAGATTAACCCTAGAATAGATGTCATTGATAAGATACAGGGTGCAGTCAGAGCAGGGTTGAATCCAGAAGCACAAAACATTTCATCATCTGTACTGAACAAGGGATGGGATCTCCGTGAACTCACCATATGTGTCTCTAGGGATACTTCTGATAGTCCATTTGATTATGTGATTCGTGAAGGGTGTACACGATACCTTACTCTAGCTGGTTTACAACTTCAAAACATTATATGTGAAGTCTTTGATCATGTTGATACTGAAGAGGATCCAGATTACTTCTCTGTATTCATGAATGATTATGGGAATCCACGAGGTAAGTTGGATGCTCCTAGTTTACAATTATTTGTTTCTTCACAGGTTGAGCGACAAGGGTTTGATCTATCGCTCATGTCCCATAAAGAGATTATGGATGTAACAGATGATATCTTCACGCGCCTCAATAAAGAGATACCACGAAAGGTCAAGCAAGATATCCGATATGATCTGATGAAGGGTGCGGGTATTAAGCCATACGAGACTTTGGACAAAGCATCATGTGATAAGCGATTAGAACCATTGAACATTGCTTCCGAGGATACGGTGTATCTAGCCATGGGATCTGACCCCGACAACCTCAGACTGCTGACCCGATACCTAAGAAATGAACCCGAAGAGAATAAGAATAAGAAAATTGTGTTTGTTCCTTATAAGGCTTCGCTCTCTGTCGAGAATGCGGAAAAAGATTTCTATGATTTAGCGGATGCTGGCGCAACTATGAGGCAAACACTTCGTGATCTGTATTCTTGTGTAGATCGAATAGAGAACCAGACAAGTATCTTCCCGCAACTACCACAGTTATGGGATAAGTTTGAGAAGGGTAAGTTGATGACCATACCTGAGAATAGTACGATAGCAGAAGTGGTTGACTCTGTTGGTTGATTATGATACCATACTGAGTATGACACCAGAATGGAACTTTGATTCTTTTGTGGAGATGTTACCCAATGAAGGCTTTCTATTAGAGATTGGAAGTTTTGTAGGCAAGTCCACAGTCTGTTGGGCAAAAACATTCGACAAGTATAATAAAGAATGGGATATTCATACTGTAGATGCTTTTGCTGGTCAAGCACCACCCAGTCTTTATACGAGTGATGAGTCTGTTATAGAGTATATGAAACCTTTTGTGATGAGTGCTGATGACCAGATGAGTCAGTTTCTAAAGAACATAGAAGGGTATGATAATATCACTTGGGAAAAAAGATGGATCTCGGACGGCTATGTACCACCAGTAAAGCCGACTGCAATGTTTTATGATGGAGATCACAACTACAAAGGCATGAAGGCTGTATTTGATTGTCTTGGTGATACTCCATATATTTTTGTTGATGATTGCACACCAATGTTTCCTCAGTCTATTCAGGTGTTAGATGAGTTGAATAGAAATTATAATATAAATGAAAATGGTATAGGAGTAGTCCATGGATAATAATGCCTTGTCGTGGGAGGTAAGTGCTCCCGATGTAACCATGATGCAAAGAGAACTTCTTGAAGAAATGGAACTCAAGTGCATTGAGTTACGTCAAGACCTTGTACTGAGCGAGATGGGTGATATACAAAAGAAATATTATCCGAGTGTACCTCAGTTGTTTATCGACTTCACTTGTCCGGGTAAGACAATAGGTGTTTACATTATAGGACATATGGATGGACGTATAGCAGATATTGGACAGGGCAGAGTGATGAGCAGGATTCGATTGAAGCGCCAGTTCCTTGTTGACAATCCACCCAAGATGGACTCTACCAAAGATTACAGGGTAGCAGAACAAATTGTAAAATATGATCCGGACCCGGAACAGTGGTGGGCGCAGTACATTCCATTCTATGGTCTTACTGCTAAAGATGAAGCGAGAGCCTATGAAGAGGTTCTGCACCAGAAGTATATAATGGAAGAGAATGCACCAATGTTTGCGTCATTGCATATGACGGGTGTAGGATAAAAAGACTTGACAATCCAAATACCTTCTGCTATAATGAAACAGTTAGGAGCCACTCATAGTGGTCACCTATCATTTGAAAGGAGAGAGAATATGATATTTAGATTACCGACTTTGTATAAGAGAGATACAAAAGGCAAGATACGTGAATTAACAATTGAATGGACTGATACTATTCCTGGTACTCGGTCCATTGCTGGTATTAAAGATGGCAACCTTGTTACATCTGGTTGGAATAAATCAGAAGCAAAGAATGAGGGTAGAGCCAATGCTACTACCGCAGTCCAACAAGCAGAGAAAGAAGCCATTGCTGACTGGGAAAAGAAAGTTGAGAAAGAATACTTTGAAGATATCACTAAGGTTGATACCTATGATAAGTTTAAACCACAACTAGCGAATGACTATACAAAGAAGCCACAATCAAATGGCATTAGTCAACCTAAGTTAGATGGTATCAGATGTATTGCGAGAAAAGATGGACTCTATACAAGACAGGGCAAAGACATTACCACTTGTGATCATATCTTTGATTCATTGAAACCTTTCTTTGAAGAATACCCTGATGCAATTCTTGATGGTGAATTATATAATCATGAATTGAAAGCAGACTTCAATAAAATTACGAGTCTGGTACGCCGAATCAAGCCGACACCAGAAGAAGCACAAGAGTGTCAAAGGCTTGTTGAGTATCATGTCTATGATATGTCTGGTACATCACCTTATTGGCAAGAACTAGCATTCTGGGATAGAATCACAATTATTAAAGCACAGTCTTTTAAAAGTCCTGTTGTAGTTGTTGATACTCAAAAATGTGACAATCAAGAAGAACTTGATGAGTTATATTCTAAATACACCGAACAGGGTTATGAAGGACAGATGGTCAGAAATGATTCTGTATACGAAAACAAAAGAAGTAATAATCTCCTCAAGAGAAAAGAGTTTATCACTGAAGAGTTTGATGTAGTAGAAGTATTAGAAGGATCTGGAAATTGGGAAGGATATGCCAAACACTTTCAACTAGAGTTGGGTGATGGTAGAACTTTCAATAGTGGTGTTAGAGGCAACCAAGCAGTCTTGAAAGAATTGCTGAATCAGCCAGTAAAACCAAATTGGGTTACCGTTAGATATTTTGAGAAAACTCCAGATGGAGTTCCAAGATTCCCTGTCGTTATTGATTGGGGTGTCGGTGCCAGAGCAGACTAAGGAGAAACAAATGAAATTTATGGGAATAGATAATATCGGTAAGATAGTAAAAGATACTGATACCTATGTTGTTAAAGATCAAGTTTGTGAGGATATGGTTGTGAGTTCCACGTTACTGTATCCAGGCAAAAAAACTGGTGGTCACAAGCATGATGACCAAGAAGAGGTTTACTTCTTTATAAAGGGTAATGGCAGAATTATCATTGATGAGGAATATGCAACACCAGTACAATCTGGAAATGTATGCTTTATAGAGAAGGGTGAACACCACCAGGTCCTCAATGAAGGTAACGAGGATATGTATTTTATCTGTATGTTCCCTGGTAAGAGAGAACATTAATTTAAATTATTTTAAAAGCTGTTATATATCAATAACTTACAGCCAAAGAAAAACTTGACAACCACCCTAAAATATCGTATAATATGTATATATTGAATGATTGAGAGAGGCTAGATATGAGTACAAGTTTTAGTGAAGAGTCCGTTGTTGCTGTAATAGAGATACCATCTATTGCTGAGTATACTGGTGGAATCCCTGCTGGTTACGACCTCGTTGAATACGAAGCTGGTACTGACCCATATCAAGAAGGTATGGTGTTGTACGGCTTTGATGAAGTTGGTATGTTTGAGTTCAACTGTCCCCAACACGCCTTTGTAAACGGTACTTTGGCTGAACTGGTTTATGACCGCAGTAAGCCTGCTAAGATTGTAAAAACTCTATGAAACTATATGTCCATGGAGGAACAAAATTTCAGCGCCATGTAGCCGATACTGCTAGTATGTATATGTGCCGTCGCCTGAAATTGACCAGATTTCCATCGTTAGAAGTTTTAGTAAAAATATGTAAAGTTCAAGATGGTCTTAATGGTCTATGTTATGTTGCAGAACACGGTGATGTATTATACAAGCCTCGTGATCTTATCGTAGAGATTGATAAAAAAGTTGATCTCTTTACATTTATTCGTACCGTATGTCATGAGTTCATCCATGTAAAGCAATATGTATTGGGTGAAATAAGAGAAGATTTAATAAGGGGTACGGCTCAGTGGAAAAAGAGTAGAGTTCCCGTATCTACTCCTTATAGAAAACAACCTTGGGAAAAAGAAGCATTTAGACTTGAAAACAAATATGCCTTAGAAGTATTAACTGAGGTAGAAATATCAATGAATGGAGAGTTATTATGATACGATTAGTAATTGGATTATTCTTAGTATTTGGTGCAGTTGGTGAACAAGATTTTTGGTTAGAGTGCCATCGAGCGGCTGACTGTTTAGCTGGTCCCGCACCAACTATCTCTAGTCTTGTATTATGGTCTACTGTTGGACTTGCTCTTATGGCTTGGGCGGCGGCTGACTTTAATAAGAAGTACTCATAATGTTGGTGCCTAGATTTGCTTTACGAGTCATCTCTTGCGATGATCCTAATAAATGGTATGCGAATAAAGTAGGACAATTAGTTCCTTACATACCAGACCGATCTAAGTATGAGTGGAAAAGTTTACAAGATGATGGTGTCGCACCAGGACATCGATTTACAAATTTTATCACAAAGACGGATGCCGTTCTGGAGGAACAGTACGATGAATTTGACTAAACTGGCAGTAGCAACCACTGCGGTTGTTGCAAGTATTGGTGTTGCTGATTCTGTTGCAATTGGAAAAGATGATGATTTACGCATAATGCTTGAGCAACCTTTTTATAGGGCTGAGATAGGTCAGATCAGTGAGATCAGAGGATGGGCATTACATCCAACTGAACAAATTGATACAGTAGAAATCTATATTGATGAACAGTTCTACTCTATTGTACCTGTTGGTGGACAGCGAGGTGATGTTGAGAACGCATATCCCGATGCAGTAAGTTCTAGATATTCTGGTTATGCACAAACAGTAAACTTCAAGAGTTTATCGCCTGGGTTTCATACCATGCAAGTTGTAGCATATACTGTTGAAGGTAGTTATAACGTTATAACGTCCGAGTTCTGTGTAGATGGATTTACTGGTGAGTTTATCAGTGATTCTTCAAGTATAAATCTACAAACAGTAGATCGATTCCATACGGCTGAAAATGCTATGATATTAGAAGGTGTTTCAGTTGATAATGTCCTATATAATGTCGAGCTGGTATGGAACAAAGCCACACAGGGATTTATTATTGAGCAAACTACTCCTTACGAATATATCGATGGCGATTATTCTAAGCATTGTCGAGTATGCGCTCCAGATATGTAATTTTTTTGACGATAAATACGATTGCCACTTGACTTTTAAAACTGTTTAAGTTATAATGGCATATAACAATAGGGAGACGCAAAATGAATATAGAAGAGATTCTTGAAGTCGGAGTAGCTGTAGCGTGTTTAGGACTTCTCGTTACACTATAAACGTATAGTATTAAACCTATGCCTTTTGTGTCTGTGTTGGATTGTTGAAAAAGATCCAGAATTGTGTAGACTCAAGACTCGCGGTGAACAGTCCGCTATTATTGAGTTAGAGGTAGATTTATAAGTTATGGGTTTATAAATAGCATTAGAACACCCGGTTGTAGTCCTGAGTAGTAGACTCCACCCTGTACCATTTTAAACTGCTCCGTCTCCACGAAGATAAGTAGTGCCGACGTTAAACCATAGAGACCTAAGTATGTCTATAAAAATGCTTCGGTTGCCACCTCTCTCACAACACCGGCAATCGTTATCACTGAGGGTCCTGGGCAAGACGCTTAAACTGCCCACTTTATTAATGTTCAAGTGGAGATTATAATGTCAGATGACACACCCAAACCAGAAGTAGAAGAAAGTGGCGAGTATGAAAACTTTCTAGGTAAGAAAGCGACTGAATACATGGCTCCTTCTTTATCTGATGTTCTTGGTGTTGATCAAGAAGATTTACGTGGTAGTGTGAACCCAGTAAAAGAACATTGGGTTGATATGCCAGAATACGAACATAAGAAAGATGCTGGTCCACATAAGACCATATATGTTCATTTCCGCAATGAAGAAGATTACCAAGAATTTGCAAAACTAGTAGAAACTGGTTTGACTAAAAAGACAAAGAGTATTTGGTATCCGAAACAATCGATTACACCAAATTCTTTGTTACGTTGGATGCAGGAAGATTCTGATGAATCGTGAGAACCAATATCCTATTTACATAGTATCTAAGAACAGACATGAGTCCATGTTTACTTCTAGAAGTCTTGATAAGATGGACACGCAACATTACATTGCGATTGAACCACAAGACTATGATAACTATGTTACCGCGTTAGAAGAGTTTAATATTACTACTGCAACTCTTCTTACACTTCCGTTTAGTAATCATGGTGATGGACCAGGTAGAGCCCGTAATTGGTGTTGGGATCATTCTATGAAAAACGGATTTGATGCCCACTGGGTCTTAGACGATAATATACAATCGTTTTATAGATTCAATGATAACATTAGAATACGTGTTGGCTCTAGTGTGTTCTTTAGAGTAATGGAGGATTTCTTTGACCGATACGATAATCTTTATATTGCTGGTCCTCAGTACCGCTTTTTTATTGCACCCAATCAGAGTTATCCGCCTTTTGTGGCGAACACTCGTATTTACTCTTGCCTTCTTATTAGGAATGATTGTTCTCACAGATGGCGAGGTAGATATAACGAAGATACGGACATCTGCTTGCGAGTCCTTAAAGACGGAGACTGTACAGTCCAATTTAACGCATTCTTACAGGGCAAAGTTGCCACACAAACTGTAAAGGGTGGTAATTCAACTGAGTTCTATCACAAGGAGGGCATGGAAGAAGGACTGAGCGAGGAACAAGTTGCTCAGAAAGTAAAAGACAAAGGTGAAAGATACAACACTGATGGCACCATAAATAAATCACAAATGCTGGAAGATATGCACCCAGATGTTGCCAGAGTAGTTTGGCGTTACGGAAGGTGGCATCATTATGTTGATTACTCACCATTTAAGAAAAATAAACTCAGGGTAAAACAAGGAGTAAAATTACCCGAAAACAAAGTAAATAACTACGGTATGAAATTAGTTACCCTGGAAGAGAAAATAACTTAAAAAAAGGGTTGACAAATACTTTTATACCTGTTATAATGTGTATTGTAAGTTGGAAATTTAACTTAACTATTAAACTTTATTATTGAAAAACGGAGATCGTCTATGACAACTCAAACTGTAACAACTAAAACCGACCGCGTACTGGCAGCCTTCACAGCAGGTGAAGAACTCTCAGCGGGTCAATTGAAATCACGCTTTCAAGTCGGCAACCCTACCGCTACGGTATCTAGCCTACGAATGAAAGGTTATCCTATCTATCTTAACACTGGGTCGAAAGACTCGCGCGGTCGCGCTGGTGTATCTAAGTATCGATTAGGCACTCCAAGTCGTGCTGTAATCGCGGCTGGTTATCAGGCTCTAGCGGCACAAGCTAAGTCATAATTTAGCTATCGCACCAACTTACAGCACAAGGGGAGCTTCGGCTCCCCTTTTTTTATCTTACGGTAATTGTGTTTTCTCTGGCATTTGTTGGCACACTATCTGTTACCATAATTCTACCAGCACTGTCTCCTCTGCTAGGAGATTTACTGTAGATTTTAGGAATGCCCTTTGAGTCTTTGGCGTTAGGATCGAAAACTTGATCAACCCTCCTTGCACGTAAACGGAAATATAATCTTTTTTCTTTTGCGTATTTCTTTGCTTCAGTTAATTTACCATTTGTAAATTCTAAACAGTTAGTGTTCTTATCGTATCTGGTTACTGGATCCATTGCACCAATATACATAAAGTCTATAGGTCCACCCATATCTTTATTACCGACTACAATCTTTTCTTTAAACATTCCAGCAACTTCACCATATACGTCAGGAACTTTATCACCCGGTTCGATCTTCTTTTCTAGGTGTTTAAATGCGCCTTTCATAAATCTATCTGCCAGTCCCGGAACTGCTAGATTGATACCCTTTAGTCCACCACCAGCAAGTGATGGTGCGGATGGACCTTTCATAGATAATCCAACTTTCTTACCGTTATGTAAAGTTAGTTGAACATCAATATATGGCTCCGAGCCAGATACTTGTCTTCCTTGAAACTTATCTGCTTTGGTGACATTCTTAATTGTTGTGCCACCAGCTTTGATCTTTATAGCAACCCCATTCTTTTTAACAAGGTTGTTAATAGATGAAACAAATTTGTTTTCTTGTCTTTCTGCACTGGCTCCAGCCATGTTATTGTCCTGCTAGTGGGTTTTCTAATGCGATCTCTATCTGCTCTGTTATCTGTTTGCGGATATCAATCAACTCTTTACCGGTGTCTCTCTCAAGTTCATACAAACGTTTATCGGAATCTCTGATGTCGTTTGTCAAACTGTCTTGATCACCGTCAATTCTATTTATACTTTCCCTCATAACATCTTGGTTAGTCTGCATTGATCCTATCTTAGTCTCATATGCTTCAATGATTGTATTCTGACTCTCTACAGTTTCTTCCAATACTGCAATTGATTGGTTAATTGCTGACAGATCAGGAGCAACATACTCTTGTATCTGTTCTTTCATGTCCATGTAATCTTTATAGACCTCAAATCCTCCGTATAAAACACCAACCGCAGATGACAACGCCATCGCAATTGCTACCATTCTACCGCCTTTAAATTTGACGCCTCCTATTTCTATTTCTGCCATTAGTATTGACTCCTTATTAGTTGTTGTAGCGTACCGTGATTCTCTTTAGTCAGGTCATAGATCGTTCTGTTGTTATCTGATAAAGTCTTTCCCGTATACACTTGTTCTTGTAAGTAAACCATTTCACGTTCCGTTATTGCATTATTATAGTATGATGTCAAGTCTACACCAGTCGCTATTATTTCTAAAGCGGCTGTTTGCCCGATTGCGGCAGGGTTAGACTTTTCTTTCTTTGCTTCACGGTTGGCTTTAGCCATTCTTTCGGCTAGAGACTTCTCTTGTACTACTTCATTCATAAGCATATCGGTTACTGGTTCGATGATAGCAAATCCTATAGGTGCAGAGTCGCCCAAAGCAACGTTTTGTGTAACTTGCTCTATATTCATGCTTATCTGAGTACTGGAATTTCCCTCACCTGTGTCTCCTCCGCTCTCTCCAGTGATTGCTGTGTACATTTGAGCATCACTACCAAATATTGCGGCTGATGTGTAGTCTTGAGTACCAATATTACCGGTTTCGCTCGCTTGAAACGTTGATGAACCGTTATTTGAGCCGTCTGCAAACTGATTTGAGCCGTTATTTTGCGATCCTGAAGATCCACCGCTATTTTGTTGTTGATTTTGATTTGATTGACCGGAATTTTGTTTCATATCTTGTACATTACCGCCATTTTGTCTATTATTAGAAACATTTCCGTCATTTTGACTTGACCCTGTCCCAGTATTGCCGTTACCGCCACTAGTTGATGCGCTGTTAGAAGATTTTTGCTCTAAATTTGAAATTAATTTGCTTGTTGTTGATAAAGATAGTGCTACTGCGCTTCTGTTTCCACCTTTTCTAGTTTCTTTTGGTGCTTTTGCAATCGCTTCTACTGGTTCTAGGTCTTCTGTTAGTTCTTCATCAACTTCTTCTGGGCTTATTTCATCAATTTCTCTGTCCAACTCCAATTCTTCTTCCTCTAAAGCCCGCTCTTCATCGAATTGCTCTTCTAAACTTCTTTCGAAATCTTGAATCTCTTCAAATTGCTCTTCAAAAAATGGCTCTTCTACTATTGGTTCATTTGCTGTTGACATTTCTTCATTTACTGGTTCTGATGTATCAGGTAATTCATCTGGTCTTATCATTACCACTGAATAGGTTCCAACTTCTTGAAAGTCATCTTCGGTGGATTCAAAATTGGGTGCGGCTTGAAAGTCGAAGTTTTCTTCATCCATTCCGCTTTCTTGAAAGACTTCTGATGTTTCTCCGTAGCTTGATACGGACCCTGTTGCTCCAAAATCTTCCTCTGCATTTCCTCCAAATTGATCTTCGGTCTCGGTATTATAGCCATAAAATTCCTCCTCTGATACTCCGAAACTATCTTCAAATGATGATCCGTCATCCATTCCATCATCACTACCACTGGAAAATGGATCGCTGTCTTCCATACCAGTAATTTGACCATCATCTTGTCCAGTATCTGGTAACCATTCATCATCAAAAAAGCTATCGTCAACATAGCCGGGACAAAATTCAGAAAATTGTTGGTCGTTGATACAGTCTTGATCAAATACTGCGTCATCATATCCATCACAACCAGAATCATATAATGGATCATTTGTACATTGTTGTGCAAAATATGCGGCGGCATATCCAGTGCATGATGAGTCATTTAATGGATTAGAACAATCTGGTCCTGAAGAGTAACCACCGTCATTACCATACCACGCTCTACCACCAGGCACAGTTTCATCATGAAAGTCGATATCGAATTCGTCAAAATCAGCCTGTGCTGTGGCGAATGCTAATTGATTTAATTCATCTTTGTCTTGAGTTACGTCTCCAGTAAAGCCTACAAAAACACTATGGTTGGTAATGTCAACTTCATCATAAATGAAATCAAATGAATTATCAGTATGAAGATTTAATTGAAATGTGTTGGTGTTGTTATTATAATATTCGTGAAGATTGTACCACAAGAATGAAGATCCTTGATCACTTGTTTCATAAAAGTAACCAGAATTTGCGCCAATAGTTTTGTCTATTAGATCAGTCCATAATGGAGCAATCATGTAGCTGTATGATCCTATGTTTGCCCTGTTAGCTAAGTCTAACCCGTTACAACACCTACTATTGTTGTAACTATTATTACCTACACCCGTTGTAGGATCATAGAACATTAAGAAACCATTACTGGACATCCAAGTGTCAGTAAAAGTTCCTCCGTAATATGAAAAGCTGTGACCCAAGTTGATATGAACAGTACTATCATCAAATGTCGGACCATCCATAACTTGAGTCATATCACCTGGGCTAAGTAAGTCTGGTTGTCCTAAAACTGGTAAAGGCAGTAATAGTAATAGACTTAATAAAATACTACTCGCAAACGTCTTCATCAGGATACTCTCTACAGAAATCTTGTTTAGCCCAAACTCTATATTCCATATTTTTGTTTGATGCTAGTTTCTTTCCATTCTGTTTGTCGAATACACCATCTGGCATTCTTTCTGGTGATTGTTGCCATCTTTTTAATGCGTCATCACCAATCTCGCCTTGGAACGGACAAGGAGTACCTGCCATTCTCATTGCTTCCCAAACTCTTTCGTCTTGACACATTAAAGATACTGCGGCTACTTTCATGCCCATATCATACATTGTTTTGGACAGTTTGATTCTTTCACAATTCATATCTCTAACTGACTTACCAGCCGCCAATCCAAAAATCTGTGTTTGAACTGCGCCACTGACACCAGTAGTACATAAATCTTGTGAGTATGATGAACCAATGCTAGGTGCAATTGCACTAGGTGGAGGAGACTTGATAGTAGTCTCTGACTTGTTGATGTTTTCGTTTCTGTTATTATTCGTATTCTCGCTCTTTACTTCGGATGTTGATTCCGATGTAGAATTATTGTTGTTAGTGTTAGTGTTATTACTTGTGCTGTCACTATTAACACTTTGATTCACATTAGAATTAGAGTTAGAGGTAGAATTCGAAGTTGAATTTACAGTACTATTATTTGTGTTGTTATTATTTGAAGTGCTGTTTACCGTACTATTGTTCGTATTGACATTAGTATTGTTATTTGTATTTGTGGAAGTACTTGTATTCGTATTTACGTTCGTATTGGAATTGGTATTTACGTTTGTGTTACTAGAAGTACTATTTATGGTACTATTGTTATTATTGTTATTTGTGTTTGTGGAAGTGTTTGTATTATTGTTGGTATTGGTGCTGTTGTTCGTACTAGTATTAACATTTGTGTTAGTATTAGTATTGGTGTTCGAACCAGTGTAATTGGTTGTGTTGGTATTAGTGTTAGTATTGGTAGACGTATTTGTGTTGGTGTTCGTGTTGGTATTATTGGAAGTAACATCCGACGTGGTATCAGTCGTATTGTTAATAGTGGTAGTTGTGTCCTGCGCCAACGCCATTGTCGCAACCAACGACAATGATACAGCCAAAATAACGCCTATGTGAACGCGCTTCATGTTCTCTCCTAAAGATAAGTTTAATTACAGTCTTACTGAACTGTACCATAATCTGATCAAATCACTTATAATTAAGAGCAACTTCCGCTTGACATTCCTATAGTTATACTGTATAATGCTATTTATAATGAATCAATCTGTGAGAGGTCTATATGCGTATAATCCATACATACAACTCTTCAACCCGCAAAAAGAAGCCTAGAGGTAAAGGTTGGCGAGAAAGAGAAGAGGCTCATCGTAAGCATCTCAAAAAACTGGGCATCGATCCAGATGCTAAACCCAAGAAAAAAGAGTTCGTTGAATACAAGCCAAAAACTTCTGCAAATCACCAGAGGTCTTTGGAGCACCGTGATAAATACAAGAGTAGAGATGATGTGAATGGTTCATGTCATAAGAAAGAGCAAATGGTTTATACGGGTACGTTAATTAAGGGTATAGCGACAATGCATAAATCCAATGCAGTTCCTGTAACAAACCAGAAACAAGCAGAAGAGATTTCGCGGATGGCAAAATGAGAAAAGCGGTACTAAAACAAAACAACTCTTGGGCACCTATAACTTTACTTATAGGACAATTGGTCGCACAACTATCATTGATACCAATGATCATGTATGCTCATGCATGGGAATGGATACCATTTGTAATTATGTATTGTGGCATGATGTTAGGTGTTACAATGGGATATCATCGATATTGGTCACACAATTCTTTTAAGTGTCCTAAATTTATAGAATACTTAATGTTATTCTTTGCTCATATTATGATGATTGGTCCCGCAATTACCTGGGCAGCCAATCACAGAGAACATCATAGATATGCTGACACAGAAAAAGATCCACACTCTCCACACCATAGAGGGTGGCTTCTTGCATACTTTGGACAAGTCCTAATTAATATCAATTTCAAATATGCAAGAGACTTACTCAAAAAAGAATTATGCAGAGATCAAGTAAAATATTACTGGCAAGTTATAGGAGCATGGGCCGCGCTCTTGTTTGTGATAGATCCTCTTGCTTTAATATATGCATGGTTAGCACCAGCAGGTGCCGCTAAGTTAATTGGCTCTTTGGTATTTACGTATTCCCATAGAGGTAAAGAAGCGCACAGTGATACTTGGTTAGGTCTTATAACACTCGGTGAAGGATTCCATAAAGCACACCACGATCATGGCAATAGACAAATTCTATGGCATAGATTCGATATTGGAGGACAGTTAATCAGACTTATTGATAAAACTGCTTAGATATGAATTTTAAATATGTACCCTTTGTGGCTGATAGATTTGATTATGATTATTGTAGAACACACCCGTATCGCAATCAACTAGAAGCACATCCAATTGCAAATGAAGATGACATGGCTTTGCTCCATGAGCATCTTACGGACTGGGAAAAAGCTATTATCATTGCAGGAAGTTATTACTTTATTTGGGATAGCTATGACCAGAAAAGAATAACAGAACAATCGGACAAACTAATCAGCATTGAAGACTGTCAATTCTCTTCAGATGTCCATGCAAACTCTACCAGTCTTATTAAAGAATATGTAGAAACATATCAAGGTACTTTTAGTTTCTTGATGGGTAACAATGACTACAGACCTAAATCAGATAGCTACTTTAAACACGCACATCAACCTACAGAGATTGATGGCAAAACATACGAAGACACTTTCACGATTATCTATCCTATACATCTAGAAAATGACGTTATAGAAGAGTTCAAAATTTTCTATGTGGAAGAAGAAGGAATCTACAAGCTATTAAAAGCACCATTGACTTATCCAGAAGGAGATGTTAAAAGTATAAGATTTCCTAAAAAGGGTGAAGCACTCTTGATACACTTTAATTCATGTAAGGGTATTCATTGGATAGACGGACTTACTAATAATAATTTTATGGCTCATGCATTTGATTCTGTCAATATGAGGAAAGAACTATGCTAAAGAAACGAGATTTGCCTGTTGTTGCTCCTATTCCAGGAATACGATTTAACTTGGATAAGATTAAAGAAGAACTTGCTAAGATAGAACATCTATGGGAAGACATCTACAAAGCTAATCCCGGCATAACAAAATTACATGATCCATCTTTTGTTGATAATGCATATGCAAACTTAAAAGAGATTCCCTTGATGGTAATGTCACCAGAGAATATGGCAAAAGCTGATGACTTTGAACTTGAAGATTTGGGTGCTACTCTTAGAGATAGAATTCGTAATAAGAAAGCGAAGGGTGATAACTTACCACCAACTGCAAATGAGATGTTGTGGGATTATCAGACTGATGCTTGTAAGGGTACTTACTTTGAAGAAGCATTAGCAGGACACTTTTCTGCACCAGTTTGTCGTGCTAGACTACACTTTCTTGCACCAGGTATGAGTTTACAACCACACATTGATTATGATCCATCTTATGGTGTTAGAATAGTCTGTCCTATATCTGGTACTGACGAATGTATCAATCAGTTTTGGGTAAACGGTGAGTATCAAGAACATAATCTGCCAGCAGACGGGAGAGTTTGGTTTTTGAATACAGGATTTAAACATGGCGTAGTAAATAATGGTACCGAACCACGCATTGCATTATTAGCTACATTGAAGAGTCAGGAAGATATAGAATGTTTGAAATTAGTATCATAGAGTATGATGGCTCTAAAATAAAAAGAGAACAGATAGAGAACTTTAGAGAGTTATCTTTTAAAGAAGGTAATGACAGTCTGGCATATGACAAATATGACCCAGACAAGACTGGTCAGACGTTTTTAAATTATGTTGATGGCAAGCTGGCTTCATTGAGTGTTATAGAGCCAAGTCATTACACTGGTGATCCAACTGTAGCCGCAAGAGGTTGCAGACTTCACATTGCCACTGAATTTAGACCTGCTTGGTTAGGATTGCTTCATGCACCTAAACAAATTATGTGGGCAAAAGAAAATGGGTTTAAAGTATTTTTCTTTACGCATGATATTCGTAACAGAGCAATTAATGCAATGTATCAAAAACGAAGATTTGGTGGAGCAGTTACCGAGTTAAAGAAACAGATGGAATGGATGTGGACTTCAGATTGGTATCAGGACTTGACTCTTGATACAAGGCTATTATTTCAAGTCGATGAAAGGTCTGACTTATTACAGTATGTTTATTACTGGACACTTGAAGATGGTTATGTATGGCAACCACCAAGCAATGTTGTTTGGTATGAACATAATGGTAGAATAAAACCTAGTGTATCAGAAAAGGAAATAATAAATGCACATAAGTGATAAAGTTGTAGTAAGTTGGTTCAACTTTCTCAGAGATAATGTAGATAACCCAGAAGTAACTAAAAGATATTACGAATGCTTTTGGGAAAGTCAATTAAAAAGCAAACAAATAGTATTAGACTTAATTGATTCTATGGACATATATCAATGTTATATTTTTGGTGGATGGTATGGGTTGTTAGCACAGATACTTACAGATTCTAGGCGATCACATCACCCCATAGTATCTGTTGATATCGATCCTAAGTGTGAAGTTGTAATTAATCGATACTTTAATTTTGATGGTGGTATTGTTGCTAACACAGGCGATATGGCAACATATAAGTATAAGATTCGTCCTGATCTAGTTATCAATACAAGTACAGAACACGTTGATCAAAAAACTTATGATGCTTGGTATGATAATATACCATTAGATACTGAGTATATTATACAAGGTAATAATCTAGTAATACCAGAACATATCAGACTTGCAGATGACATTAATCATTTTAAAGAAATAAATCGATGCACTAAAGTTATTGAGAAGATTGTTACAGATTGTCCTGGACCAGATGGCATCTTTCAGAGATATACTATCAAGGGCGTTAAAGTATGACCCCATTGGAATATTATGAAAAGATAAAAGAAGACTATGATAAGATTTCTCCTTCAATGTGTGTATTGAAGTGGGAACACCTAGAGATGCATTTAGGTTCTGCACAAAGTCATTCTTGCTTTCATGTTCCAATGAAACATATAAACGAAGATGAAGACTTTCACAATACAGAACAGAAGAAAGAAGTACGTAATCAAATGCTTGATGGTGTTAGACCATCTGAGTGTTCATATTGTTGGAAAGCAGAAGATGCTGGTTCTTGGTCACCAAGAATAACACTAGCACCTATTCATACATTAAAAGATAAAGACATTATAGTAAAGACTGCATCGTTACCTAGAAATGCTGACGTATATCCAAAGTATCTAGTAATGAGTTTCAATACTAAATGTCAATTAAAATGTTCTTATTGCGGAACTCAAAGTAGTTCTTCTTGGTATGAAGAAATTAAAAATGATGGTCCATGGGATGTAATATCAGATGAAAGTTCTCGTGGATATAATTTAAATGGCAGAGAAACATTATATACAGGTGATGATAACGCTATGACTAAAAAGTTTTGGGAATGGATAAAACAAGCAGTGATGCATCTACACACAATTAGACTTACTGGTGGTGAACCTCTGCTAAGTGAGAACACATTTAAACTTGCTAAGTTTATTAGAAATCATCCTAACGGAGAAAATATTGAGTTTAACGTAAATAGTAATCTTTGTGTATCTGATAGACGAGTAGAAAGAATTATCGATACAATGAAAGATATGAAAAAACCTAAAGTGTATGCTAGTATAGACAGTTGGGGACCTCAAGCAGAGTATATTAGACATGGATTAAAAGTTGATATGTTTGAGCGCAATCTAGAAAAACTAGTAGATGCCAAGATAGACGTTGGTATTATGTCTACTTTTAACTTCATGAGTATTCCAAATTACAAAGAATTGCTTGATGTTATCTTGGACTTTAAAGGACTTTCTTGGATTAAAGGAGATGCAACTTTTCTTTTAGATACACCACATATGGTTTATCCAAAACATTTATCTGCATTGATTACAGACGATAAACAACTTGACAACCTACGTGAACTGGTGTATTATATGAGTACTCATGTAGATGACAATGATGTTACTAAATTTAACTCAGGCGAGTATGCTAAGTTTGAGAGAGTACTACAGTGGGTAGAAAAAAATAGATTTACTGGTAACGAATTGATCAAACACAGAAAAGACTTCAGAGCATTTGTTGATGAACACGACAAAAGAAGAGGTACAAACTTCATCGAGACTTTTCCTGAACTAGAGTATTTTTACGAGATGTGTAATGGCTGAAAAAGGAACGAATGAATATTGGATAGATGAATTAAAAGAAAAACGAATTAAGATAAATGATATAAGCCCTTCTTTTTGTTCTGCCAAATGGCTACAAACTACTCTGATGTTACAGAATGGTTATAATCACTCATGTCACCATCCTTCACCCCATAAGATTCCCGTAGAAGAAGTTCTAGAGAATCCTGCCGCCCTGCATAATAGTCAATATAAGAAAACTCAAAGAGATAAGATGCTTTGTGGTGATAGACCTAAAGAATGTGACTATTGTTGGAAGATCGAAGACCTAGATAAAGAATACTTTTCTGATAGACATTATAAAACTGCTGATTGGTGGGCATGGGATAAAATAGATGAGATAGCAAATAGTGATCCTTACGATGATGTATATCCTACTTATCTAGAAGTATCATTTAGTAATGCTTGTAATTTTGCCTGTGCATATTGCTCACCTGAAATATCATCTACTTGGATGCAAGACATTCAGAAAGACGGAATATATCCAGTTAAGTTTGGTTCACATGATTTGAATTATTTAAAAGAAGTTGGTAAGTTTCCATTCAAGAATAGTGAACCTAACCCATATGTTGATGCTTTTTGGAAATGGTTCCCTGATGCATTCAAGCATCTAAAAGTATTTCGTATAACTGGTGGCGAACCTACAATGTCAAAAGATTTTTGGCGAACTGTTGATTATATTGTAGAACACCATCATGAAAATCCAGAACTTAAAATAGGAATCAATAGTAACTTAGGTACAGACCCGCGTCTGATTGAAAGACTTATTGCGTCTGTTATAAGACTTGAATCGCATGGCATTGAAGTCGAGATATTCACAAGTGCAGAAAGTACTGGTAATAAAGCGGAGTATGCCAGAGACGGTATTGTATATAATGAATGGATAGAAAACATAGAACGTATGTTGATAGAAACCAACTGTCGAGTTGTTATAATGACAACGGTAAACATATTATCAATATCTACAATGCAAGATTTCGTTCAAGATATAATGGACTTACGTATCAAGTTTAATCAGAATTTGGCACATAATAGAATACCTTTAAGTGTAAACTACTTACGTTATCCACCACATTTACAATGTACTTTATTGTCTTCTGTTTATCGTGAAACAATGGCAAACAAACTAGAAGTATTTTGTGAGGGGTGGTTGAAGTATGATTCACCAGATAAATTTGCTAGACTCTACTTAGAAGAGTTTGATCAAATAAAACGATTGTGTGATTATCTGAGAACGGAGCCAGTCGCTGATAAATACAGAGAAGACTTTGCAAACTTTATACGTGAATATGATAGACGTAGGGGAAAGAATTTTGAAGAAACTTTTCCTGAATTGATTACAGATATGGAGAAATGGTAATGGCAGTAAAATACATTCACGTTAATATGCATAAAATTCGTGCTAACAAAAAGCATGGAACAAATGAACCCGTCTTAACTGTAAAAGAAGGAAGAAAAAATACTTACGGGCATAGTGTAAAGATACATGGTCCCAGTGAGGTTATATATGGTGGTAATGATAAACCATTATTACCATGTGGTGCTAGAGTTGTTATTAAAACAGAAGCGGATGTTGACATTGACTAAAGATAATGATTTAATTAAATACCGTAAAGATATTCTTGATACAAAATCTAAAAGTTTTTGTGGTGCAAAATGGTATAATGCTACCACATGGCTAGGCAGTGGCACTACTGCATCTTGCCATCACCCACCCGCTCACAAAATTCCATTAGAAGAGATTACAGTAGATCCGTCTGCTATTCATAATACAAAGCATAAGAAAGCCATGCGTAAAATGATGCAACGTGGCGAAAGACCTAGAGAGTGTGAGTATTGCTGGAAAGTTGAAGACATGGAAACTGATGCTGTTAGTGACCGTGTATACAAGTCAATAATCTATACTGAAGATGACTTGAAAAAAGCACATGAAATGGATTACAATGAAAGTGTTGATTTAAAAACATTTGAAATCTCTTTTGATCGTACTTGTCAATTGGCTTGTTCTTATTGTAACTCAAGTTTTAGTACTACTTGGGCAAAAGATATAACCAAAAAAGGTCCTTATCAAAATCTAGTATCTGATGGTGCTGGTGCATTTCAACATGATGGTGCATGGGCAGAACCATATGGTAAAAGAGAAGAGAACCCATATGTAACTGCATTTTGGGAATGGTGGAATGATGGTCTATCTAAAAGTCTAGAAGAACTGCGTGTTACTGGTGGTGAGCCTTTAATGTCAGATCAAGTCTGGAAACTATTTGATTGGTTTGGTGAAAACAAAACAGATATGAGATTTGCTATTAATTCAAACTTGATGGCAAAAGATTCTCTTATTGATTCAATGATTGAGAAGACACAGAAGGTAGATCAGTTTCATCTTTATACTAGTTGTGAAGCAACCGGATTACAAGCAGATTACATTCGTGACGGTCTACATTATGAAACTTGGAAAAACAATGTTTACAAAATACTGACTCATGGTAAACTTAGTGGTTGTAATATTATGATGACCATTAATAGTTTATGCTTGTTTAGTATTACTGATTTTCTTGATGATGTATATGATATGAAAATTCATACTGGACTAAAAGCTCCTGTTGTTAGTTTGAACTTATTACGTTTTCCTAGTTTTCAGTCACCGCTTGCTTTACCAGATCATATTAAAGATCATTGTCGAAAGCAACTACAAGATTGGTGGGAAGAAAAGAAAGACTTAAAACTGTGGCATGAATTTGAGCGGGCTAGTATAGAACGTCTTATTGACTATCTTGTTACTGTTGACGCACCACACAGACGTACAAGTGACAAGATGACATTGTGGAGAGACTTTAAAACTTTCTACGCTCAATATGATGAAAGAAGAGGGTTGTCATTATCTGTATTTCCTAAAATACTTACAGACTGGGTAGAAACTATTCCTACTACAGAAACTATTCCATTAAAAGAAATGATTGACGGAGACAGTACACGCCAATATGCTGATGATCCAGACTTAAAGAAAATTGCAGATGAGGAAGGTTGGGTTTTAAAACCAGATAGTAAAAACATTGATAAGCCTTTGGCATCATATGACGAAGAATGAGTTATCTCCATATTTTTGTGTTGCACCCTGGACTCATACGTATGTAAGTCCTCAAGGTGAAAGGCGCTTGTGTTGTGCTAGTAGAGAAGATGCTTCTTTTCAAAAACAATATATTGACTCTGGTGATAAAGCTGGTAAGTTCGAACCAGATACATTAAAAGAACATTGGAACAGCGAGTATATGAAAGATATACGTAAGCGTATACTTGCTGGTGAAAAGATATCACAATGTGAGGTATGCAATAGTCAGTTATTAAATCTACATACATATAAACAGTACTTTACAGAAACATTGTTTCCACATAAAGTAGAAGATATAATTGCTAAAACTGAACCAGACGGTCATTATAATGATCTTCCTGTTTCTTATGATTACCGCATATCTAATCTATGTAACTTTAAGTGTAGAATGTGTGGGGACCAACTGTCTAGTAGTTGGGAAGCAGAAAATAAAAAGAACGGTCGCTTACAAGATCAACCTTGGTTAGAACCAGCAACTAGAAAAAATATAGACACATTTCAAAAAGAAGTTTTAGAAGAAGAACTTCAAGCCGCAGTAGATGAAAGACGTATTGAAGAAATTTATTGGGTTGGTGGCGAACCTCTTATGTGGGAACGTCATTGGACTATATTAGAACAATTAGTTTACGATGGTCAAGCAAAAGATGTTACTCTTAGATACAACACAAATTTAAGTAGAGTATCTTATAAGGGTATAGAATTGTTTGATCTTCTTCCTAAATTTAAGCACGTTAATTTATGTGCGAGTATAGATGGAGTAGGAAAGGTTGGGGAATATATTAGAACCGGACTCAAATGGGAAGAGTGGTTGGAAAACTTCAAACGTGGTTTACCGCTTATTAATAATTTTGGTAATGATGCCATGGTCTTTGATGTTACTCTTACTACTCCAGGATTATTTGGTCTTAAAGAACTCTTTGATGTTGTTACTGAACTTAATGTAAAATCGTATTTCAAGTTTACTTTTGCATTTGATCCTAGTGTTGTTATGAGTCCTCTGTGTTTACCTAAAAGCATTTTGGAAGATACTGTACAAGAACTGCTAGAATATATCGAACCCAGAATGACAGATAAGACTCATGTTTATAAAACATCTCTTGTGAATCTATTGAATAGACAAACTTTTGAAGAGCAGTGGCCAGATACTTATAAACAAGGAATAAAAAGTGGCAAAGGACATATGGAGTATATTGATAGTATACGAAATGATGACCTAAATTTTAGAGATACACTTTCTAATGATGCAAAGATTTGGTGGGATTCTATATGATAGTTGTTATTGCAAATTATAGAACTGGTTCATCTACGCTGATTAAAAAGTTACATGGAGAAACTGGACTCAAGTTCTTTTCACAATATACGGGTGAATGGTGTCACGGCTTCAATGGTGGTTATAAAAAGCCAGATTCTGATATAAAATTATATAAAATAATGCCTGATAATATTGGCCATAATGAATCGTTATTTAAAAAAGAATATCTTGAATGTGCTGATGATTTAATTTTTTGTTTAAGAAAAGACATAAGAGCCCAAGTTAATTCTATGATGTATTCTTGGGCTTTTGACTGGTGGCATCCAGGAAAAAAATTGCCAGATACAAGAAAAACACTTACCGATTATGATAATAAAGTGATAATAAGAACTATTATTAATAATCTTAAACTTCAAAAAATTTGGTATAAAGAGTTTGGTGGTAAAATTATGTTTCTTGAAGATAGAGAAGATAAACACGAAAAATATGATAAACATGATACACCAGATTTACTGGATATTCCAGACTATGATCTTGAAATAGTAGACGCAGAGGAATATTTTAATGAGTAAAACTTTTTGCCCTTTGCCATGGACACATTTAGCAACTCACCCACAAGGTGAATTGACACTTTGTTGTGAAGCAGATCATACACAAGGTATTTCTGAGTCATTTGATACAGATGAATTCAATCAAAGAAAGCCAAAAACACTACATACAACCAAATATGATTTTGACTTAATACAGAACAGTGATTCGTTTAGTAAAGTTAGAAAACAAATGCTTAATGGTGAAGAGCCTGTTCAGTGTACGAGATGTTTTGATTTAGAAAAAGTAGGAATAAAATCAAAGAGACAGTATGAATCTGATAGATTAAACTTCAATGAATTTAGAGCGATAGAGATAACAAATAAAGACGGTACAATAAATGATGTCTCATATGAATTTGTTGAGTTACGTTTGGGTAATCACTGTAACTTAGCGTGTCGTTCTTGCAACCCATTGTCAACTAGCCGTTGGATAAAAGATTGGAATACTGTAAATCCAGATAACCCACTTTCTTATGATAAGAATCTTTTTAACTGGCCACTTGATACTGATTTTTGGGAAAAGTTGTTAGAACATTCTGATACTCTTAGATATGTTTACATTAATGGAGGAGAACCACTTCTCATTGATAAACATAAACAGTTTTTAATTGATCTTGTAGAGTCTGGTAGATCGAAAGATATTACGTTAGTATATTCTACTAACTGCACAGTTATTAATCACACATATGAAGAAGTTTGGAAAAACTTTAAGCACGTACAACTTATGATATCAATCGATTGCTTAGAAGAAAGAAATTCTTTTATTAGACACCCATCAAAGTGGGATGTTATTACACAAACTTTAGAATGGATAAAAAAGGTATGTGAAGCAGATAATATTTCATATAACATAATGCAAACGGTATCTACATACAACATATTATACATGAAAGAGTTTCACGAATACTTTTCTTTTGCTCCATATATTTCTATGAACTTTGTTACTGATCCATCTTATCTTGATCCTGCATTGTTGCCACAAAAAATAAAAGATGCTGTTGTTGCTAAATTTCCTAATCAAACAGTAATTGATTACTTGACAAAAGGCAAAAGTTCTGATAATATGACAGAGTTTTATCAGAAGACCTTGAAAATGGATGAACTGAGAAACAATAACTTTAAACAAACTTTTCCAGAACTATACGATATGGTGTACCTTTATGTCTGATAAATTTTTCTGTGTAGCGCCATTCGTTCATCTATATGCTCATACGACCGGTGAAGTAAAGACTTGTTGTGTTGGCAATACTACTTATGGTTCTTTAAAAGAAAAGACTATAGAAGAGATATGGCACAGTGATGAATATAAGACGTTAAGAAGAGATTTTATTGCGGGAGAGATTACACCTGAAATAGCAAAAAATTGTAGTACTTGTATCAATTTTGAAAACTCTAATATTCACTCTTTGAGAGAAGGTCTTAATGATGAATTCAAAGCATTTGCTGAAATAGATGAAAATGCAGATGTAAATCTATTGTATATGGATTTTAGATTCAATAATTTTTGTAACTTCAAATGTCGTGGATGTTATCATGAATACAGTAGTTCGATTCATAACGAAGATAAAGGTTCTTCACAAGACCTTATCTTTGCTGGTAAGACAGAAGAAGATTTGTTTGATCAAGTTTATCCTTATTTACCAGACGCACAAAAGATTTATTTTGCTGGTGGTGAACCACTAATTCAATGGGAACATTGGAAAATATTAGACAGACTAGAAGAATTGAACCGCACTGATATGAAACTTGTATATAATACAAATTTTAGTACCATGAAATATAAACAAAGACATATAACAGAATATTGGAAAAAGTTTAGTGATGTAAAACTCTTGTTAAGTTTAGATGGTATGGAAAAAGGAGCAGAGTATTGGAGAAATGGTACTAAGTGGGATAAATTGGTAGAAAACATTAAGAAAGTTAAGAAAGAAACTCCGCACGTTTATATGGGAGTAACTTGTACTATTGGATGGGCTAATCTGTATACTGCAATGGACTTTATAGATTATTGTGCTGATAGTGCGAATCCTAACGATGTAGATGATTTTACATTCTTAGATCCAGTAAGAATTAACATTAATGTGTTAGAACAACCAATACACTTCTCAACTCAAAGTGTTCCTGATTGGAAAAAAGAAGAACTTGAAAAAAGAATCAGAAAAACCTATGATAAATACATTAGCATGGGATTCGAAGATGATTCTTTGTTGGCTAGAAATCTTGTTGCCTTGATTAATTTTATGTGGGCAAAAGAAGGAGACTCTAGAAGAATAAAAGGGGGTTGGGACCAGATAGTAACGCGAAGAGATGAATTAAGAGATGAGAATTTCTTTGAGGCATTCCCAGAACATATAAACATGAAAGAGATAATTGAATGAGTGATGATGTAATTTTTCCTATTAAGACGGCAACTTCTTGTCAGTTTAAATGGTCTTGGAGTACAATATTTTTATCAAAGGGTACATCAACGAGTTGTCATAGATGTAACCACTGGGAATTTGATTTAAGTACCATTAAAGACTTTCATAATCTTCCTGGTAAAGTTGGTGACAGAGAGAAGATGCTTGATGGCTTATGGCCAGGGAATGGTTGTGAGTATTGTAAAAAGATTGAAGATGCTGGTGGCTCTAGTGAGAGAACTGCTTGGATCAATAAGAAAGATTTGATACCACCAGAAATTGTTGCGGGCGATCTTAAAGCAACTAAAGTTACTCCACGTTTATTAGAAGTTTACTTTACCAACGTTTGTAATCAAGCGTGTACATATTGTACTCCTCAGTTTAGTTCTGTTATTGAAGCAGAATATAAAAAGCATGGACCTATTGCCGCTAATCCTAGTTATATGATACACAAAAGTGTGGATAACTATCCTCTATATCTACAAAAATTTTGGGAATGGATGGTAGAAAATTCTCATCATCTATATGAGTTTCAGACACTTGGTGGTGAGCCAATGTATCAAAAAGAATTTGATCAGTGTTTAGACTTCTTTGATAAACATCCTAATCCAAATCTTATTTGGAGAATTTTTAGTAACTTAAAACATGACGAAGAAAAATTTAAAAAGAAGATTCAAAAAGTAAATGATCTGATTGCCAAAAAGAAGATACGAGAGTTTCATATTGTTGCTAGTCAAGATTGTTGGGGACCTCAAGCAGAGTATGCCCGTTATGGAATGGACTTAAAAAATTGGGAAACAAATTTAAGATATTGTTTATCTCAAGGCGTACCAGTCAATATACATATGACGATCAGTGCAATTACTGTACCTACTTTAGGTGATTTCATTGATAAGATTTATAGTTTGCGTCAAGAATATAAAGCTGGACTATGGATTAGTTCGAATACAATTGTTAGACCAGAATGTTTAGATCCTTATATATTTGGCGATAAAATTGCTTTCTACTTAGAAGAAGCAATCTCTAAAATTACTGATCCCAATGATAAAGAACAAAAAGAATGTTTAGAGGGCATTCTTAAAGGAATGAATACAAGCACTCTGAATGTACCACAAGTAATTGCATTTGAAAAATATTTAGATGCAATTGACTTACGAAGAAATACAAACTGGAGAAAATTATATCCGGTTATAAGTGATATAGTGAAAGATGTTACGGAGAATATAATTGGCACTGGATAATCCTCCAATATCTTTCGATCAAGGAGAAAAAATAATATCTTTGTTGGAGCATATGATCTGGTTGTTAGAAGATCAGAATTCCACAAAAGAGATTTCTCATAGAGAGCCTGGCACTTTGCCTATACCTGCTTTTGGTAGATATGAACGTGCTGAATATCCTGAAGTTTCTTTTAATTTATTCTTTGATAGATCCAAAGAAAGAATAGAGAACCCAAATGGTAATGGCGAACTTCTTTATCCACCTAATGGCAGTGATAATAAAGTTTTATACGATACTATTGCACCCCTGATAGGTCACATAAACGGTACGGTTAGAATATATGATGTTAAAGACTATGAATCTGCTTCAAAAACTTTCGGTAAAAATGATGTAAACATTTATCCTATAGATTTGTGGTTAGAGTTTCCAAAAATGTTTGGTAATTGTATATCAAATATATCTGTTAAAGCAAGAGAGTTGATTGCAGATAAAAAACTCTCTTTGTTCTTACTTCTTATGGGAGAATCTTTTGGTTGTGATGAGCATCAATGGATAAAAAAACTTTCTCAGTCTATTATAGGTCATGGACTTGCTGATAGTAAAATTGCAATTTCTTGTGCTGATTTAAAATTTAACAAAAATTATGAACAATGGTGTGAAGTGAATCCTGAAATTCCTGCACAGTTTAAATTTAAGAACATAGTTCCTTTTGAATATTTTCAGTTGTTATACTTAATTCAATATTTAAGCAGAACTGGTAGATGGATGCCAGAAGGTAAACCAGCAAAATATGCAACTGAAGGAACATTAAAACCTTTGTCTGAAGCAGAAGTAATGTTAAATGTTCCTAATTCAGAATCAAAGAAAAAAGATTTTATGTGTATGAATGCTAGAATAAGACCACATAGAATTGCAATGATATCGGAACTTCATAGACTAGGAATGCATGATAACTTCATTAGTTTATTATTTAGAGGTGAATCAACGGACACTATTACAGGTAGAGGAAACTTACACACGTATATCAAAGAACAATTCTTTGAAAATGAACAACAAGTCGAATGGTTTGAAACCATGTTTGTCAAAAATAGATTAAAAAGACGTATTATAATGGATGCCCATGAAGAAGTTATTAGTGATGATAGAATACTTAATAAGAAATATTTTGAAGAGTCTTACTTTAGTCTTGTAACCGAAACTAATTTTGGTTTACCTTTTTATGATAACCCAGAATTTGCTCTTTATATGCGTAAAGAACCATACAATAGAACAATGTTTATTACAGAAAAAACTTTTAAGCCTCTTGCATATTTTCATCCAATACTCATGTTAGGATCTCCTGGAACTTTGGCTTTTTTACAAGATGAGGGGTATGAGACATTTCCAGAAATGTTTGATGAGTCTTATGATTTAATGACAGATGATAAAGAAAGATTTAATGCTGTTGTTAATCAAGCATACACTTGGAGTAAAAAATCAGATGCAGATAAAAGAGAAATCTATGATAGTGTTAAGAAAAAACTACATCACAATCATGAACATTTTATAGGCAAATATAATAACTTGAAAAGAAGACAGAATAACTATTTTAGATATATTGGAGGAGTACTCAGATGAGAATTGGGTTTATTGGTTTTGGTAAATTAGGTCAGCCATGTGGAGAAGTAATTTCAGAAAAAGGACATGATGTAGTTGCATATGATGTAGCCGATGTAGACACTACTGTAGAAATGAAAGATTCTATTGAAGAGGTTGTTAAAGATAGAAACATTGTATTCATTGCTGTGCCTACACCACATGATCCAGCATATGATGGTAGCGCACCAACATATCATTTACCACCAAAAGACTTTTCATATGACATTGTAATTGATGTTATAAAAGAAGCAAACAAACACATGAATAAAGATCAATTGTTGGTTCTTATAAGCACTGTGTTGCCGGGCACTGTACGTAGAGAGTTTGTACCATTAGTTACTAACACTAGGTTTGTATATAATCCATATTTAATTGCTATGGGCACAGTAGCGTGGGATATGGTAAATCCAGAAATGGTAATGATAGGAACAGAAACGGGAGAGACAACAAAAGAAGCTGGTGAACTTATTTACTTCTATGCAACTATTATGGAAAATGATCCTCGCTATGTTGTGGGTACATGGGATGAGTGTGAATGTATTAAAGTATTTTACAATACGTTTATTAGTGCCAAGATCGGTCTTGTGAACATGATACAAGATGTTGCAGAAACACAGGGCAATATTAATGTAGACGTTGTTACCAATGCACTTAAAGATAGTACCCAAAGAATTATGGGTCCTTCTTACATGAAAGCTGGAATGGGAGATGGCGGTGCTTGTCACCCAAGAGATAATATTGCATTAAGATATATGGCAGATAATTTAGATTTGAACTATGATCTTTTTGCAGAAATAATGAAAGCAAGAGATATGCAAGCATCAAATATGGCATCGGCTATACTTAATTTAGGAGATAAGATTTACTTTACTTCAGACAGTTATAAACCAGGTGTTTCATACACTGCTGGTAGTTACAGTCTATTAGTACAAGAGTATGTAAAAGAAATGGAAGGTGAAGTGGTAGATGATATTGCAGAAGCAGATGTCATTGTTCTTGTACACCCAGAAGAAACTACGGCAGAAGAACTTGGTAAACATCAAGTTATATTTGACCCTTGGAGAAAATTCACAAGTGATACAAACAAAGTAGTACATTATGGTAATACGAGAATGCAATGACTATTGAGCAAAAAATAAAAGACTATTGGAATGCTCAACCCTGTAATATCAATCATAGTAAAGAACCTTTCGGTACTGTAGAATATTTTGACAGTGTAACCACTAAACGCTACAAAGCTGAACCACATATATTAGATTTTGCAGGGTTTCATCTGTGGCGAGGCAAACGTGTTTTAGAAGTAGGATGTGGTATCGGAACTGATGCAGAGCAGTTTATGCGACACGGAGCAGAATATACTGGCATTGATATCAGTGACGAAAGTTTGCGTATTTGTGAACAAAGGGCTGATGTACAAGGATTAAAGGGTAAGTTTATTAATCGAAGTGCTACTGAAAATCTGGAAAACCTTGGCAAGTTTGATTTGGTATATAGCTATGGCGTATTACATCATTATCCAAACATAGAACAATCCATACAAAACATTCATGATGTGATCAATCTTAATGGAGAATTCAGATTTATGGTGTATGCTAAGGACAGTTGGAAATATTCTATGATTCGTAAAGGATTGGATCAGTTTGAAGCCCAAGCAGATTGTCCATATGCTGAAGCATTCACGAGGAATGAAATAGAACTCTTATTGAAAGATGACTTTTGGAAAATTGAAAGGTTGCGTCAAGCACATTGTTTCATGTATAATGTAGAGAAGTACAAAAAAGGAATTTTTGAATTTGAACCATGGTTTGAATCAATGTCTGAAGTTATGCGTGAAGCAGTAAAAGAGTACTTGGGTTGGCACCTTCTTGTTAAAACACGTAGGATTTAAAATGAAAAAAATAATTTTTTGGTATGATAAACAGGATGAAGTTAATTCATGGATTCCCGAATATGATGATTGGTTAAAAGCATCACCTGCCTTTGATAAAGCCTCTTATGATTATTGGCAAAAATGTTTGGGTATAGTAGATTACGTTGAGCCTTTAAGTAAACATCTTGATATAGAAACTCGTTTTTTATCAGATTGGGAAGAAAATGATTACTTGAACGTCTATGTACTTTCTATACAGCAACTTATTATCTCTAACTATAATGGCATGGGAACTATCATTGATACTATACCTTATAATACACAACAACTTTTAAGAGACAAAAAATTAAAGTTGTTGATACTAAATCATAGAGAAGGATGGCCAGCAGAGAAGTTTTTACCTTCAATACAAGTACATCTTGATTATAACAATATGCAAGATATTGATGCTTATGTTTTTACTGCTAACTTAAAAGTAGACGAGAAAATTTGGGCAAGAGATGGTATAAAAAGAATATTTAATGTATCAGAGTTTGAAAACATTTCTTTACGACAAAATGAAACAAACGCAGAATATAAAAATCAAGAAAAACAAAATGATTATATTGCTTTAAATAGGATTGTTAGAACACATCGAATGGCATTATATAGTGAACTTGATAGACTACAACTTCTTGACAAAGGTGCTTTTAGTTTTTTAGGAGAATCTTACTTAAATAAATATCCCAGTGATATTGTAGAAGCAGATAAAGAAGATTACGTTGAAATTTATAAGTTGCTTAGTGGTGCTCAGTTAGATCATTTTGAAAACTTTGAAATGAAGAAGCACACAGTTGATTCAGCATATTTCTTTTCAAATGATCCTGTTAATTTATACAACACATCATATATTAACTTAATCACAGAAACTCATTTTATGGAAAACTCTGGGTTTTTAACAGAGAAAATTTTTAAGTCTTTTATTCACTATAAACCATTCTTGTTAATAGGAGAACATGGTAGTTTATCTAGATTGAGAGATATGGGATATCATACTTTTTCTGAATTGTTTGACGAGTCTTATGATAACATCTTAAATCCAGCAGAACGTTTTAATGCGGTAATAAATCAACTTAGAAACTGGTGCGCTAAATCAAAAGATGAAAAAGATGAATTAATTAACAAAGTAGAAAACAAAGTTATCTATAATCATGATTTATTTTTTAGCGAACAGAACATAGATAATAAAGTAAAAGAAAACAAATCAATGTTTGAACAAATGGAGAACTAAAATGAAAGCAATCTGGGACAAAATTAGGGCGCCTTATTTGAGATGGAAACTCAAAAGAGAATACAGAAAGCGTATTAAAGAACTACAAGAAAGAGATCCTTTTATATATGACTAATAGAGTTGAATGGGGTATTAGTGCAGGTACGCATGATGCTTCTATTACTGTAATGCGTGGTGATGAAATAATATTTGCATCTCATTCCGAAAGATACAGTAGATTAAAGAACGACAAAGATTTAGATGATAGTCTTATAACGTCGGCGCTCAAGTGGGGTAAACCAAGTATTGTTTACTGGTACGAAAATCCATTGTTAAAATGGACAAGAAAGAAATGGGCAAAACAACCTAGAGCGTGGTTAAGTCCTAAAAAATATTTAAAACAATATGGTATTACTGCTCCTATAAAATGGGGCAATCATCATAGAAGTCATATGGCAGCCGGATATTATACTAGACCATTTGGTGATTGTGCTACTCTTGTTATCGATGCTATAGGTGAGTGGACTACTACAAGCATTTGGAATAATGAACACCTAGTTTGGTCTGATAGTTATCCTAAATCTTTTGGACTATTCTATTCTGCATTTACAAGTAGAATTGGACTAAAGCCAAACGAAGACGAATATATTCTTATGGGTATGGCAGCCTATGGTAATCCTAATAGATTTCATTCAGAAGTATTAGATGTATGGTATTCTGATGTCAACTTACATAAGGGTGTTTCTTGGTGGATGCCAGAACTTACAGAACAAGATTATTTCGATGTAGCCGCGGCAGTACAAGCAGTTTATGAATCTGAATTTAAGATGATGCTACAAAAAGTTAAAAGAATTACAAATCAAAACAAATTAGTGTTTATGGGTGGGTGCGCTTTAAACTGTCTTGCAAATAGACTTATACCAGATTACTTTAAAGATCACTGGATAATGCCTAATCCAGGAGACGCTGGATCATCACTGGGTGCTATTCTTGCACATAAAAAGAAAGTTGTGCCATTTACTGTATACACTGGTCATACAATATATGGTAAATACCCCGTAGTAAACTTACTTAAAGAATTGAAAGAAACTGGTATTGCTGGTGTTGCACATGGTAAAGCAGAGTTTGGTCCCAGAGCATTGGGCAATAGAAGTTTACTCGCTGACCCAAGAGGCAAAGAAATGCAAGACAAAGTAAACAAGATTAAACAACGTCAAGAGTTTAGACCATTTGCTCCTATAGTAAAACAAGAAAATGCAAGCAGATGTTTTGATGTAGATACTAATTTTCATTCTCCTTATATGCAACACGTGGTCAAGTGTAAAGACCCTGATAAGTACCCCGCAATTGTGCATAAAGATGGAACTAGTAGAGTACAGACTGTCACTAAAAAATCTCATAGAGGACTATATGATCTATTGACAAGGTGGGAAAGAGATACTGGTTGTCCATTGCTCTTGAATACAAGTTTAAATATAAAGGGTATGCCTATTGTAAATTCAAGACAAGACGCAATAGATTTTGAAACGGAATATGATGTACGAGTTTTTTAATGAGAATATTAGTTGCAGGTGATAGTTGGACTCATGGTTGGAATGTAGATCATTCTTGGTGGCATTATTTAGATGAAACTGATATAACTTCTGTTGCTATGTCCGGCGATAGTAACTCAATTATCTCTCAAGAAGTTCGTAATATTTGTAGAAAAGAATCCTATGATCTTATAATTGTAGGATGGACAAGTATGTTGCGAATTCAAGATAGTCGAGGTGATCCCGCAGTTTGGTGGGCAGAAAATATTAACGAGGATGGTTCTAAAGAATTAGATGATTTCTATCGTAACAACTCTTTGGATTATTTTCAAAATAAAATGTATGAACACATTCAACAAGTAGAATCTCTACAAACTAAAGTACTACACTTTTCTGTTTTTGGCGACAATTTTGGTAATGTCAAACATAAAATGGATATATCTTGTTTAGAATATCTTGCGAATGACAACGGTTATAAATTCATGTATAATGTTCCAACTTTTGAATTTGGTTTATTATCAAATGAAAGAAAAGAAATATCAAAAGTGTTGTTTCGTAAAAAAGAAGACGTATATCCAAATTGGGAACTTGCTCTTTTTGAAAGAGATAAAATACAATTAGATTTTCCTAAGACTGACAACTTTCAATTTTGTGGTCATCCTAGCGAGAAAGGACATAAATTATGGGGCGCAAAAATTAACGATGCAATTCGATCATTATAATTTTGTATCATGTATATACAACGATGTTGAAACTATATTTGTTCACAATAAAGAAACTTTGGGCAATCATTATCTAGATGATAGACCAGTAGAAGAACAATACCACTGGCTTGTAGACAATGCTTTTAACTTTCAGAGTGACACTATGATAGTGTACATTAAAGGTTACAAGTATAGCAATGGTCATTCCACTATTGTTAATCACATTAAAAAATGTTCTCCTAAAAAATTAATTGTATTTAATGATGATGCACATACACCATGGCAAGAACTTGATCTTGTTATAGATGAATTAAAAGGTAAGACTCATGAGGGTCTTCTTATTTCATACTTGATCGCAGAATCTTGTATAGAAGATTATCAGATATACGACTGTGAGTATGGGGCTTTAAGCTACTACCACAGCAACATACAAGCCGATAGGTACCATTACTATAATATTTGGACACATTCATATGCACCACACTCTCACAATTTACTTAGAGAGTATAAACCCACTAAAGATATGCTTTACAAACTGTGTTGTTGTAGCAAAAAGCCTGATATTCATAGGGCTTTGGCAGCCATTTGTTTGGTAGATAAAGAAGATGTCAAACTAACTTATTATGAAAAACATAGATTTCAAGAACTAGAGAGAATGATATCTTTTACGAATACTGATAAAGTTTTAAATCCTCCATTACCTACATATAAGACTTTACCAGAAAAATATAAAACTCTTATTCAGAATAACTATAAGAAGTTTTTAGAATCAGATTTAACTTGGGATGTAGGTAATATTAGTGATATAGCAGGACATGAACAAGTTAAAACTATTTCTCTTTCTAGAGACTCTTTTCTTACAGTTGTTCCAGAAACTTTATGGGATACCAGTACTAGATTTTGGTCAGAAAAAACTTTAAAGCCTATGTTAATGAAAAGACCTTTTGTTCTTTTAGCTCCAGCAAAAACATTAGACAAAGTTAGACGATTAGGATTTCAGACTTTTGGTAATTATTGGGATGAGTCTTATGATGAAGAATTAGATCATGGTAAAAGATTTGCTATGGTAATGGACATAGCAAACGATATATTAAAAAAAGATTGGGACGAATTATTGTTCTTGTTAAATGATATGGAAGGAATACTAGAACATAATAGAAAACAAGTTTGGAATTTATCTAAGAGGAAATTAATTTAATGGCTGAAATGTTACATATGAAGACTAGAGTTGTAGACATAGAGACTGTCCATGCTTATGGGTGTTCTATGCCAGCTGGTCACGAGATAACACATCCAGCAACTTTGGACAAAAAGCATAGAATTGTTCAACTTCTTGAAGGTCCAGAATTACATAGGGTAATCAGAGCCGACAAAAAAGAATGTTGGGTTGCTACTGTATGTAATAATCTAGGAGTAGATCATATTAATAATGCTAGGTATGGATTATCAAATGAACACAGTGCTTGGATTCTACTTGAAGATATAATGAAAGGAAGAATACAGAGAAATCATGCCGTATTCTTTTGTATTACTTTGTTGACCCGAGTGATGTATTTCGATCCTTTAGATGGTAAACCATTATCAAAACAGTTACACTCATGGGCTGAAGATACACCAGAAATTTTAGAACATTATAATGACTATAAGATGTTATATAATTATTTTCTTTTGATGCAACAAATAATGCTTATGTGTAAGTCTGTTGGTGCGCCACTTTATTTCATACCCAGCTTTGAACATCCTACTTGGAATCTAATGGCAGACTATAGACCCTATAACCCAGATGTTCTTAAAGTGCAGAAAAAGATAAAAGATGACTGGCAATTCAGAAAAATCATTGATCTTATTGCTAGAGAAATGAATGGAATGTCTTTGTTAGTACCAGGAAAAATGCGAAATTCTTCATTTTTATGGTATACAGAAAGTTTGAATCCTAATGTAGACCATAAAGATTTTCACGCATTAACTAAAAAAGGTATTAAATTAAGAGAAAAAACACATTCTCCAGGTCGTCATCCTAATAAATACTCACATGACAAGTATGCAGAAGAACTAACAAAGTTGTTAAAACCAGAAAAAGCTAAATAAAATTATGAGCAATGTTATTCAGTTTCCAAAGATAACTAGATTGCCAGAATATGAACCATCTGGCTATAGAATCAACTTATACACAGAGGATCAAATAGAATTGGTTCTCTTCTGTGTTAATATCTGCGAAGATCAAGATTCCACAAAAAAATACGCAAGAAAGGATCTAAAGAATATGGATCCTGTATTTGTTATGGTCCGAATGAATGTTTGTTTGGACAACAAAATCATTTCAACAAAAGCAAAGGAGGCGATATTTAAAATTGTTAATTCAATCGAAGTAATTCCTATATCATCACTACAATCACACTGACTTATTCATTAACCTAGTAGGATTACAACATATGCCCAGACGAAAATCTAATCTTCAAGTTATATCACAGTACGAAGATGAAGTTCGCCAACCCCAAAAAAACAATCAATGTAAAATTAAGATTGATGACCTCAAAACAATAGGAGCAATGACAGAAACTCAAGGTCAATTCTTCTCACAATACTCTCAAGGTGCCCAAGCCATGTTACTTCATGGTTCAGCCGGTACAGGAAAAACCTTCATAGCCCTCTACAAGGCATTAGAGGAAGTTCTAGATCCATCCACACAATACGAAAAAGTAGTTATTATTCGCTCGGCAGTTGCTAGCCGTGATATCGGTCACTTGCCCGGCGATCAAGATGAGAAATCTGCTGTTTATATGCAACCATACATAGATATGTGCGAAAAACTTATTCCACAGAAGAAAGGTGCATGGAAACGACTTATCGATACTAAAGCCGTAGAATGGATGATTACCTCGTTTGTCAGAGGAATAACATTGGATGATTCTATTGTAATTGTAGATGAATGCCAGAACATGAACGATATGGAGCTAAATTCAGTCTTGACAAGGCTGGGAGAAAATAGTAAAATAGTTTTGTGTGGTGATTTTAGACAATCAGACCTATACAAGCATAGAGGTGATATGTCTGGATTACAGAAATTTATGGTAATTGCTGAAGATATGAAATCTTTTAAAATAATCGAATTTACTGCGGATGATATTGTAAGGAGCAAGTTTGTCCGTGAGTATATAATGGCTAGAATGCGCTATGAGGATGCACATGGTAGCTAAGTTATTGATTTTGTTGACTTTAAATATTACGTAAACCGTAAAAAAAGGTTGACATTCGGCTATTGTTTTGCTATAATAGTCTTATGAAAATATTTAATCACTTAGATTTACCAGAACTTCCTAAACTTTCCAGAAAGAATATCGATGGAAAGCGTATGTATTGTACCGATAGTGGTGATAGATTCCCGTCTATCACTACTGTCCTTTCATGTCGTGGCAAGAAAGGCTTGTACGAATGGAGACAGCGTGTTGGGTCTGAGCAAGCAGACAAGATAAGCAAGAAAGCATCCACACGTGGTACCAAAATTCACAAGATATGTGAAGACTATATCAACAACGAACCTCTACCAGAACTGACCCTAGTCGAACAAGAGACTTGGAACACGTTTAGACCTGTTGTAGAGCGTATCGATAACATCCATCATGTAGAACCATTCATGTTTAGTAAGCATCTTGGCATTGCTGGTCAGTGCGATTGTATTGCAGAATTTGATGGTAAGTTGTCTATTATAGACTTCAAAACCTCTCGCAGGGTAAAAACACATAAACAGATTTCAAGTTACTTTGCACAGTGTGCCGCATATGCGATCATGTATGAAGAGTTGACTGGTATTCCTATCAACAGAACTGTGATACTGATGTCAGTAGATGATGAACAACCATCAATTTTTATTGAAAAACGTGATAACTATGTTGATTACTTACTAGAAAGCAAAAGAATGTTTGAAGCTGGTGAGATTGACTAATTTAAAAGTACTAAATACTACTACAGGATTTGATGAAGCGTGAATAGGAAGTTTGGACTCGGGTGCGACTCCCGACACCTCCACCATAAGCACATTTTGACGAGTGTTCTTATGTTGGGGGTGAGTTAGGTTCGACAGGCAACTGAAAACACGTGGAGAATCGGTGCGGAAGCTACCGTGAACGCAACAAAAACCATAAATGCCAACGATGAGGTATTTGCACTAGCCGCATAAGCTAGTCGGGGTATGGGATCCACCTTGTAATCCAACGGTCCCACTTTTATAGCAAGAAAGGATAAACTATATGCTAAAATCGACTTTGCTAACAATTAGCCCTATATTAGTCACATTGTTTTATGTAAATGAGACTCAAGTAGAAGAAGTAAGGGTATACGATACTGTAGACCCAGTTAAGATTGAGGTTATAGTTCCACAAATTGATACAAAAGAAATTCATTGCATGGCATTGAACATATATCATGAAGCGAGAAATGAGTCTGTAGATGGACAAATCGCAGTTGCAAATGTTACAATGAATCGTGCAGAAGATTCAAGATTTCCTAGTACAATATGTGGAGTTGTTTACCAGGCTAAAATGAGTAGTTGGTGGAAAGAAAAAAGAAACAAAGAAGTACCTATTAGAAATGCTTGCCAATTTAGTTGGTATTGTGACGGTAAGAGTGATGAGGTTCATGAGATTAATGTGTACAATAAAATCTATGTAATAGCTGAAGAAGTACTTATGGGATTACATAAAGACAACACACATGGTTCAACACACTATCATGCAAACTATGTCAACCCATATTGGGCAAGTAGTCTACAAAGAGTTGCTTATGTAGATAATCATATATTTTATAGTGGATATTAAATGAACTTTATAGTTACTGGTGGCTGCGGATTTATAGGATCACATTTGGTAGAAGCCTTAGTGGTCACTGGTAACAATGTCATTGTCGTTGACGATCAACGATCTGGAAAATTTAAAATTAAAGATGATAATGTCCAGTATGTAAAACAAGAAGTTTGTAGTGTGGATATCAAAGGTAAATGTGATGGAATAATTCATTTAGCAAATACTCCAAGAATTCGTCTTGCAAACAAAAAACCACTTCTTGCATTACGCAATGGTATTGATCCCACAATTCATGTTGCTGAAATGGCAAGAAAATTCAATTGCCCCTTGTATTTTGCCTCAAGTTCTAGTACAATATACACTGATAGAACATCTAATCCTTATACACTTTCTAAAGCAGTGAGTGAAGATATTCTTAATATGTATCAAGAACTTTATGGAGTTACTTCACATATAATGTATTTTTATAATGTGTATGGACCAAGAGAAGCAAATTATGGTGAACATAGTACGGTAATACGATCATTTAAAACTGCTGTACAAACAGGAAACCCACTACGAATTTTTGGTACAGGAAAGAAGACTAGAGATTTTACTCATGTATACGATGTAGTAGATGGTATGTTAAATTTATTAATGATGGAGAAAAAACCAAAACAAACACATTTTGGTAGAGGTGATCCTTACTCCATAGAAGAAATTGCAGATGCATTTAAGCACCCTGTAGTATATGAGTTTGATAGAAAAGGAGAAGCACAAGATACCATATGTGAAAAACCTTTTATGAAATCAAACTATGATGTTATTGACTACATTAAATTTTGGAAAGAAAAGTTTAATGAAGCAAAGAAATATTTTGAAGTTAAAAATAAATTACAGGAGATAGATAAACGCAATGCCTAAAGTAGTAGATGTAAATAGCCTTTCCATGTCAGATCCATATCTGATAACAAAAGAGTTCAAGTCCTCAAATGAGTTTTCACAGCACATTGAGCGACTGGCACACAACTCGGGTAGCTTTATTGATGCTATTGTTGATTATTGTGGTGCTAAAGACATTGATGTGGAGAGTGTAAAGAAACTATTATCTCCTTCACTGAAAGAAAAAATTAAAGCAGAAGCAGAAGATTTAAACTTACTAAAAGGTGGTAACAAGACATTTAAGTTACCTATTTAATATGGTAGAACCCTTTGAAGTATATAAACTTTACCTTGCACTGAAGTTACATTTCACAAAGAAAGATTACGACATTACAAAGACTAAAGGTGCAGTCAAAGTAAAGCAAGAAACATTTCTCAAACGTAAAGACCTAACTGTTATAAGAAAGTTAGCCAGAGACTATAGTAGAAGTGAGATCATAGACTTCTTAGTAGCCAACTTTGTTAGTGGTGAAAAATGGGGTGGGTTGTTTGATGTTGAAGCCAATAGAATATACAAGCAGTGGTCTATTAGAAAATCAAAGCGGGAATATACTTTTACACAAGACGTTGATGCCTTGTTATTGGAAATGGAAAAGAATAACATAAACAATCCTTTTTATGAAAAAAGTTCTAAACACCCCTTGACTTTTAGATTATATTTTGCTAAAATGATCACAATTGAAACTCTTGTAATATTAGATAAGATTTTCAATTTCGTAGATAGCGAAACGGATGATGTTTTTATCAGTGACTTATCATTGATAGTCAAAAAGTATCGACCGTTCGTTAAGGTTACAGACAAAATGAAGTCTGTAGCACAGTCCTTAAAACTAGTATAAATAGGAGTATACTGTAAGATGGGCAAGAAACGTAATCGCACATCCCAGTGTGGTGACGAAGAAAAGCGTGTTCGTAGAGTAGAGAGCGAGGGTAAAACCAAACTTGACAAATACAAGCACTTATTATATGATGATGGATCGTATGATGATGAAGTTTATGATGAACTATGTTACCATACACACAAAATACATCGCAAATCAAGTACATAACGTAAACAGGAGAAATATATATGTCTTTTAATTCACTTTCTGACCTCCGCAATTCCCGCGGTAATTTCAACTCTTTGATGAAAGAAGTTGAAAAAATGTCCACTACTACCACAACACAATCCCGTGATGATGGTCGTGAATGGAAACCCACTGTCGATCAAGCTGGTAATGGTTATGCTGTTATCCGATTTTTGCCTGCACCAAAAGGAGAAGATTTTCCTTGGGCAAGAATTTGGAATCACGGCTTTCAAGGACCAACTGGCAAGTGGTACATCGAAAACTCTCTGACTACTCTTGGTCAACAAGATCCAGTGTCTGAGTTAAATACTGAACTTTGGAACAGTGGCGTAGACGCTGACAAAGAAACTGCACGTAAACAGAAACGTAGACTGGCTTACTATGCAAACATTGTGGTTGTAAAAGACCCCGGTAACCCTGCGAATGAAGGACAAGTATTCCTTTATAAGTTCGGTAAGAAAATCTTTGATAAGATTTCCGAAGCAATGAAACCAGAGTTTGAAGATGAGACTCCTCTTAACCCATTTGACTTCTGGGAAGGAGTAAACTTTAAATTGAAGATTCGTCAAGTTGAGGGTTACCGAAACTATGACAAGTCTGAGTTTGAAGCATCTCCAGTTCCAGTAGCAGATAACGATGAAGGTATCGAAGCTATCTGGGCAAAGCAGTATTCTCTTGCTGAGATTACTGATCCTAAAAACTTCAAATCATACGAAGCATTGCAAACTAAATTGCAACAAGTGCTTGGTGGTAAAGCTGTCCCTGCTCCAGCGGCAAGTGTAGCTGACCAAACTGGTGATGTTGAAGATGATCTGTTCGTAAAGAACAACAAAACACCCGATCCTGCCACAACTGTGGAATCAGCATCTACTGATGATGATGCATTATCCTACTTTTCGAAGTTGGCTGATGAGGACTAAATAGTTCTGTCAAGTGTTTAGAGGGGAGCCTTGCGCTCCCCTTTTTTTTCTTTAGGGTTATTATGCACGGAATAATATTTGGTGGCTTGTTAGAAGATATGGGAATGGACGCCAGTATGGTAAGCATTCGTAGATCATCTGGCGCACATAAGATTGCTACCTTTCTACGTAAACATGATTATGATATTGAGGTTGTTGATTATATTCATCGATGGTCTTTAGATCAATTAAAAGAATTCACAACAAAGAAAGTTGATAGCGAAACTCTTTTCTTTGGCTTTAGTTCTACGTTTATGATTAGTACACCAGAATTGGTTGAGTTCGTTCATTGGCTCAAAGAAAAATATCCACACATCAAACAAGTTATTGGTAGTCAGAATCAAACAATGAAAGAACTACCCTGTGATTGGTATGTATATGGGTATGGTGAGTATGCTATATTGGCTCTTATAGACCATTTCAGAGGCGGACCAGAGCCGATACACGAAGGAAATCTTATAAATGCATACACGAACTACAAGGCATTTCCTAAAGAAGACCTTTCTGTTCAGTATGAAGAACGAGATTTCATTCATGAAAGAGAGATACTATTATTAGAAATGGCGAGAGGATGTAAGTTCAAATGTTCTTTCTGTAGTTTTCCTATTCTTGGTGTGAAAGATGACCATACAACTTCAGAACAATATTTTTATGATGAGATGTTAAGAAACTATGACAAATGGGGAACTACCCACTACATGGTTCTAGATGAAACATTTAATGATTCAAGTGATAAGATTGCTAAGTACGCGGCTGCCTGTAGAAGACTTCCATTCAAACCTAAGATGACTGCTTATATTAGAGCAGACTTGATGGTATCCAGAATACAAGATTGGGATAACTTGATAGATATGGGAATCACTTCTCATTTTTATGGTGTTGAGTCTATGCACTTGCCTTCAGCGAAATCAATTGGTAAAGGAATGAATAGTGGCAGAATACAAGATGGTCTATTAGCAGTAGATTCTTATTTCAGAAAGAATGCTGGCTTTTATAAAGGACACATATCTTTGATTGCTGGCTTACCACACGAAACTTTAGATACACTTAGAGAAACAAAAGACTGGTTAGAAAAGTATTGGCAACAAAATAGTTTCCATTTAAATATATTAATGATCAAAGACTTAGATAAAAATGGTACTTCATTAAATCACAACTCTGCCATGGATAAAGATTGGGCAAAATTTGGATATGAAAGGACTACTTTCCCAGAAGAGTGTGATATAGATTGGAGTAAAAGTTTCAATCCATACTTTAAAAATCTTTATGAGTATGTGGATAATTATGAGTATTATTTAAAATGGAAAAATCCAAATCTAAGTTTGTATGATGTTACTAAATTTGCTGTTGAAGAATGGAGTCAAGCCAAACTTAAAAATGGTATTGATCCGTTTATGTATGATAAGTTCTTTATCGATCCTACTGTTAAGTGGAGCGACTTTGCTGAATTGAATCATTTAGAAAGAAGAACAGAGCATATTAATGCTCAAATAGATTCTTATATAGAAAGAAAATTAGTCTCTTGAAATAAATCTAGCAGAACCAGGACTATCAGGAGATAAAGGATCTCCTAAACTTACTGCTACATGAACATCTGGTGCTGGCGCTGGAGCACTATTACCACTTTGCTGATTAATAACTATAGGCTCTGCTGGCTGTTGTTGTAGTGCTTCTACTTCTTCTGTGTTTTGTTGTAGTGGAACAGAATCAACCGCTGGTTGTGTGGTAAGAGGTGTTACATTACTTCTGCTTTCAAGTTCTGATGTTATTAGTGCTTTATTCTCATCGCTGATATCGTCATCTTTAATAATCGCTTGTAGTTGTCCTGTAGTCGCATCACCAATCATATCAGCATTTACTTCACTATTACCAATTATGTCTTTATCAAACAGACCACTATCTTTTGCGGAGCTTAAATCTTTTTTCTGTGTTGCTCTTGCTTTTATTTCGGTTTCTACAAACTCTGTAACTTGTTTAGTTGCTTCTTCAAGAAGTTCTGGCATTCTTTCTTTTACTTTAGGATCACCTTCTGGATATTCTCCATGAACTTCATTATACGCTTCTCTTGCAATTTCATAACCAGCAACACCCAAAGTACCCACAGTACCTACACCAGGAGCAAGTGCAGTAGCGGCTAGTCCTGCACCGACCATGTCACCTTCTATAAGTTTTTTCACACCTAATACACCACCAGCAACAGTTCCTAAAAAAGGAATTGCTCTAGAAACAAGACCTGGTCCTTTTGTAGCCACAATTTTTGCAATGATAGGTCCTAAAGGAATTTTGTTTGCCACTGTACCTGCAACATTCGCAACATTTTTTGTTTTGTTTAACAAAGATTTTACTGCTGGACTAGTTGTCGTAACAGGTTTACCATCAACGCCAAGTCCCATAACATTGCTAGTTGCTTTTTTTAAAACGTCTCCAGTTTGACTGGCTAAATTCGTAACTGGTTTGCTTGTTAGTATATCTCCGCCGGCTTTAAGTGCTCCACCAGTCATCCTTGAATTGCCTACTACTTTTACTGCTTTAGTTGAATCTAGTAGATCAAAGTCTGCTGGTTGTTGTGGTGTTGCATTAACTTCACCAGCATTTGCTTCATTAGATCCAAACATCATATTTAATGCAGCCATCCCTGCCAAACCACCAAGAGCACCTTTACCTACGCTCTTTGCTTTTTGTGGTATTGCAGGCATAGAAAATCCTGCTTTTATTTCTTCTTCTGTTTTTTCTTTAGTTGTAAATGTTTCTTTTACTTCTGTATTTTTATTAATATCTTTTAGTTCTTCTTTGATGTCGATCAAAACATTTTCAATGTCTTGTAGTGAATCATTAGATGATTCTAATACATTTGCATTTACACTAGTATTTCTTCCATTGTTATTGGCAAGTCCTGGACTTGCTGTTACGTTTCCAACTTCACCAGGATTGTTCGATGCTAGGTTTGCTCTAGCCATAGAATTGAAAGGAATTACGTTGTTAGTACTGCTACCTCTTCCGGCTAACATACCTGCACCAAATGTGGCACCTGTTTTCGCTACACCACCTACACCTCTTGCAAGCGAACTTGCACCTCTTAATACTGGTGTTGCTAGTTTAGATAGTACTTGTGGTAGCATTATTGTTTCCTTTGTTTATCCGCTTTCTTTTTTAGATGATCGATTAGCATACTTACATATACTTCCCTCTCCCATGGAACCCAACTTTCGATCTCTGTTAAACTGTATTTATGCTCTTGCATTAATAGAAAGTTAGTTTTGAAGAAATTCTCCATAGTTTCATGTGAGAGGGCTAGACGAAAAAATCCAAATAGCCATTCATATAAAACGTACTGGTCTTTTCACACTCTTTGTTCTTACAAGTAAATTCAATTTCTTTTTCAAGAACTGGCATAGTAGAAAAGAACTGTTTGAATGCGCCAAACTCTTCAAGAGACAAATTTTCAATAAACTCTACTCTGTCTTCTATGGACAAATCTGAAGCCATTAGAACATCATCTTTAGTATGAATTTCTTCAATACAACTAGCAGACGCATGATAGATATCCATTTCTTGTTCTGCTTTTCCAATTTCCATTAGAACTTCTGCTGTTGGATATCCCATAACTACTGCTGTAGAATCATTAACTTGTATAGGATTGATATGATCTTCTTTCTCTTGAATATCAAAATTTCTCATATCAATTTCTTCTGGCTGAGTCTCATTACAATGTCCACATACAAAGTTTACTTCAAACTTTGGTGAGATTGATTGTGATCTAAGCTCCATAAAAATTTTCTGTAGATCAAAGATTGGTATTTCATCACCTTGAATTTCTCCAAAAGAACAATTCGTAATTACTTGTTGAATTGCTTTCACAAGATCAAGTTGATCATCTGACTGTGTTGCCATTACTAGTATTTTTTCTTCCTTTACTAGAAAAGGTCTGAACTTATACGACTTTCTTCGGGACAGTACGTCAATTTCAAAAAGTCGCTGGTCACTTTGGGGTATGCTCATTATAACTCCTAATTATTAAATATCTAATATATCATCAAACGCATTCGATAAACTGTTTTTTATTTGACTCTCAAGACTACCAAAACGTAAGTTTAGTATTTGTCCAAGAATACTTCTTCTATCACCCTTCTCATATGGTACCCATCTCTTGTATGAGAATGTTACCGTACACCGAGCCGCACCTTCACCACCAGAATGTGATATTGGTGTAAGCGATATAACTCTAGGGAAAGCCTCTTTCAAGCACCATTCGCCTATGATGCCATTAATTCTGTCAAGTGCATAGACAGTTACTTCACCTATCATGTCATTATAAAATGAAACTTCTTTAGAATATGGGTTTACACTATTCATCATCCACTTTTCAAAGTACTCTCTGACTTCCCAATCAGTATCACAGAAGAATGTAAAAGACGCTGTATCACCATAAAATTCTAGATTACTTACGCGATTCTCTGTCCAAGATCCAATCTTTACTGGATTGTATACTAATTGTAGTCCTGGAATTGCGGCTTCTTCACATAAGAGAGAAACATCTCTACTTCCAGGAAGACCTGATGGAGCTTGGATATATACAGCAAATCTATTTGCTCGGGCTAAATCATTTCGTCTAACCTTTGTAACCATATCCCGAAGATCAAATACGGGTTTAGGTTTT
>Ga0187217_1000028_pt1 | contig 48427 bp, 27 predicted proteins | sample 15SPOviralmetaG_FD_130165 | JGI IMG/M metagenome (GOLD analysis project Ga0187217, IMG submission 130165) | Marine viral communities from the oligotrophic San Pedro Time Series (SPOT) site, San Pedro Channel, CA, USA - 15 SPOT_SRF_2010-09-15... | ecosystem: Environmental > Aquatic > Marine >... | reverse complement strand
TCAGAACTATAACTATTCTTTCTCATATGGGCTCGAACCAAATGATTAGTTAGATTGTAGTTCTGACCAGTAGCCGTTTTAACGTCAATGGTTGCCGAGAAGTCGGTACCCTGCTCGATTATAAGATTTGCTTTAATTGCCATGTAATTTTCTCCAATAGATACTACAGTTATTTATAAATAACAGAATAACCTTATGAACTAATTGGAACAATTATGTCAAGAACAAAGTATATAAAATTTGGTGCCAGAGCAGATAAAAACTTATCAGATATACCTGATCCCAAGAACGCACTAGACAATATATTGGATAATATATCTACACAAGTAGATGCAAACGGAAATGCTTTAAGATTCACATCTGATGATATTTTACCATTGGTGGGGATAGCTGACGGTCCTTTAGGTGACAGACTAACTGTAAGCGGAAACGCTCAAGAATTTACTCAACTTGCTGGAACTACTATAGAAGGCACTCTAGTGGGAAGCGATACCACATCAGTAGATGTCGAGCCTAGAGTAACAATTCAAGATCATATAAACAATTTCAAAGTAGCATTGGGTGATCCGCCTTGGATAAACGGAGGCTCAGGTCCTAGTGCTTCTATCATATCAGAAGATAGACTTAATCAGAATACAGTAAACTATCCAGAAGCCGAAATAAACGCAACTCAAAGTCGTCAAGGCAACACATACAGAGTTATTGCTGGTGCTTCGGACATGAATTTTGATAACTTACAAATAACTTGTAACTCACTATACGGTAACACCACGGGAAGTCTCAGAGATCAATCTCCTGTAGCTAATACAACTCTAGAAACGACATCTATAACTAGCGGCACTCCTTGTGTTATAGTAGAGGCAGACGGAACTTACGACTGGTCAGCAGTTAATTCAACACTAAGCACTTCTACTGAATCATTTGTTAACGCAAATGTAAGTGCTGGAGCTACTGGTTATATCACAATTGTTGGACATTCATTTGTAACTGGCAACAAAGTGGTCTATCAAAGTGGTAGTGGCGCCGAAGGTAGTGGATTTACTGACGGTGATATTTTCTTTGTAAAAGTAGTTACTACTGATACTGATAGAATTGAGTTATACACAGATGCGGCTTTATCAACACAAAAGACATTAACTGCTGATTTTGGTGATACTAGTACATTACAATTAGTTATACCCATAGGTACTAGATTTACTCCAACCGCAACTGCTACTGCATCAGGTAACAACAAAGTAATACCCGCAAAATCAATGGGTAATTTTGTTGCGAATAAAATGTACACAATTCTAAAACTAGGAACAGTCTCTTCTAATGCTTCAGAGTGGAAAGATATAGGAGTAGAGGGTATACCTTATGTAGGACAACAGTTTATCTACAATGGTGCTACACAAACAACTGTTGCAGATGCTTTTGCGTTAGAACATTGGTCGATAGGAGACCATGTAACACATACTCCTACTGGAGCATTCTCAGGTGCGATAGCTGTAAGGGTATATCTGAGAAACCAAACATTACCTAGTGGCGAAGGAGCATCTGTTGCTGAAAATTTAGATCCTAATTCAACTGATTTACCAGTAAACAAGTTCTATACGAAGAAGAATGATACCGCTAACTTACTAGATTTAGTTACGGGTGTAGATTTGTGGTCTGACGGTCAACTTGAGTTAGTAGGAACACTTCACCCAGATTTTACTAACACGCAAGGCGGTATTGTTTGGGAAGGATATCAAAGTGGATTTTTCTCGTTTAAACTTTTAATAAATGGATTCTTCTCAATAGAAGAAGATGTTAACGATGACGGTAACTGGAAATTCTTAAAAGGCGTAAATGCATTTGCATTCCAATCGTTAAAGCAGTGTAGTTATTCGACTGTCGATAATGTAACTCTAATTGAGTTACATGAAGAAGATGATTATAGAAGAGTTTGTGAGAATCATGAAGTAGAAATAAATGGAATAGAACTATATGTTACAGAGGTCTATCGTAAATATGATGCTGTAATGGGAGATTACAGATACTACGCTAAAACTGATGCGGATGCAGGCGCCACTGGATCTGATATTCTCGAATTCGAATACGATAGATCAGAATATGATCTAGGAACAGGTACGATTTTTATAACTCCTTTGCAAGCAAATGGTAAAAGAAGAAAGATACGCTACAGTGTTTGGTGGTACGAACCAAACGATAGTCAAGAGCAATTGCTAGAAAGTAAAATATTCAGACACGATACTGGCAGTGGCAGTGGACCGCTGTCATATTCATATTTCTATACAACTGACGGATCTAGTGATGATTTTGGAAGATATACTTTCCCATACTTTGTGAACAATCATGCTAAAGTGACAAAACAAGATTCTACAGCAAAACTAGTTGTAAATGATACTATATCTATGATGTTGTATGATGCAAAACAAGCCACTGGAGATATTTTTCCCGATTTTGATAGTGGTGCAGGTCAGATCAATAACCCTATAAGAGTGGCTAAGCTGACAAATACGGCTGGCACTTTACAAAGAGATCCTGCGAATGCGAATTCGCCATTCACTAATGTCCAAGAAGGAGATGTGCTTACATTCATAACAGCTTACGATGGTGCGAATGCTGGCTGGACAAACGCTAATAATAAAGTATTTTCGTTTCAACTCTTAGAGAAAATTGATAGTACAAAGGCTTATATATCATCAGATATTGGATCTGTTGGTGGCGCCAACATACCTTTAAACGCAGTAAAAGAGTTTATTCATCTTAAAAATGAAGGACTAGTAGGAACATATAAAGCATCCCGAGTGTCTGACACAGAGTTGACAATTAGAGTCGTCAACGGAACAAACGATACACTCAAAAGATCAATATTAGATGTAGTAGAAGGTGACTTAGTTTATTACTACGGAGCAATATCCCTATCAGCAACAGGCCATTGTGTAAACGATAGACCTTATGTGGTTGAGAAAATTACATATCTTAATGACAGTGATGCCTCTGTTGCACCTACAGCCGCAACTCAATTAAAACTTCAAGTGAGTAACCATCCAAGTTTAACTGCGAATAGAAATACTCTTGTCAATCATGCAACATTATCTGCAACTCATGGCATTGCTTCAATATATTCGAGTAGAGGCTTGAATGATATAACGGGTGTTTACGAGTGTACAGGAGTATTTGGAGTAGAGGTAAAAACACAAGCTTCAAATAGTCAAGACGAGATTGAACTGACAGATACTAATTACACAAGAATAGCTGATGACGATAGAGTATATTTTAATCCGGCTATACCTCAAGATAATCAAAGTAGTCTTAGCGGAACTGCTACTAAAGTCCAAAAGTTTACTGGCGGTAGTGGCGAGAAAATGATTAGATTGAAAAATGAAAGTGGTGCTCAAGTAAATCTTGCTCAGACAATTAATCCAGGCGCAACTCTTGTAATCGTTCCTTCGGGTAGTTATTCTGGATCAGTTACCGAACTCAGAAAGAATAGAGAGTATTGCGTTATTCCTTTGAACACTGCTCCACCTTTTGGTAGCTACACTGAAGGATTGTTAACGACTGATGGTTTTCCAAATCTAGAAGTTAAAGAATTATCATTCAAAAAACTAAGCTACAATACGAAATCAGACTTTAAATTTACTGCCACTCTAGGATCTAATATTTTATTTGGGTTTTCTCCTTCGCAACCCGTAGTTAAAGTGGGAGATTTAATAAAAGCTGAAGGAGCGAATACAGGCTCTGTATTGTCAACATTCTCTGATGGAATTATATATAAGGTAGATTTTGTAGACGGCAGTACTGGAAACTTCTCAGTAGAACACTATAGCGGTGGATCTTGGTCAAATGTAACTGGTAATGGTAGTCTACCTGATATAACATTCACCAGACTAGGAGAAGCACTGTCTCTAGAAGATGTCGAATTTACAGAGCAGACAAGCGATGCCGCAAATAGAGGTAGTGAATCAGAGGCTCAAGCACAAGAGCCCGATGGTCGATTCGATATATGTTATACTCCTTCAGGCGGATCTGAAGAGACTTACAGAGTTCTAGTAAATAGTAGGCACGTTGAGCCTAAGTAAGATAACTTAAACTTTCGTTGCGAGCATAAAAAACTGTTCGCCATTTACGGTTATTGGAATCTTATGTGTGAATCCCGCAACAGTAAGTTGACTAGAGGCTGAAGCACTTCCATCTATATGTGTTACTGAACCAACTACAGCACCGCTAGTATTCTTTTTCACAAATGCGGGTCTATCTCCTCGATCATTTGCTGTGCCAGCAGTGCCGCCATTATCAGGAGAAAATACTAAATTAGATACTTGTGATTTGAGAGATGATGTCTGTAATCCTGCTAATGTTCCTGATCCATCATCTATAGCAATACTACTATTTTCTGCCCAAGGATTATCAGAGCCGGAAAATGCCCTAATTTCTGAGTTAGATGCTGTATTATATACAAACAGACCTGGAGCATTTGCACTATTTTGAAATATTGTGGTTTGAGCATCGTTAGTAATTCTGACATTACCTTTAAACCTAACTCTTTCTTCAAAGAAAGAAAGTCTATCTGTCAATACAGTTCTTTGCTTTTTAGCTTCTAATCTACCTATTGCTCCTGCCACATAGCTTATCTGATCATATGTACCATAGTTATCGTATATACCTGCACCTTCTTCTGTAGCGATATCGATATCTCCAGTATCATCGCTAGAATCAGCTCCACCAGTGCCGATTTCTTCAGAATCTGATTGGACATCTACAGTGGGCAATCTATCCACGCTCATATTTTCAATATTTTGAACTGTAATGGTATCTGATCGAGTCATCGTTAGATTTGTAATATCTAAACCACTAAAAGGTCCCGAGTAATCTCCAGCATTATAAGTAATTGTGGCCGTAGTTGCTACAACACGAAACTCGTCTAGTCCATTGCTGTCTACGACTATGAAAGGAAATGTATTTCCATTATCAAAGGATAATTTTGTTCCGTTAGAGAATGCTCGTTTATTGTTGATTAGATCGGTTTTAACTGTCTTGAAGTTGGATTCTGTGGCGTCATCAAACAAACTAAAATCTGCTCGACTTGTAGAAGAGTCGTTTATCAACTTAGATTCAAAGTTGGCATTACCATCAAACAATAGGACATCTTGAGTGATGTTTACACCACCCAAGTTATCAAGGATATTTCTATCAGACGATGGAGTTAAACTCTCCGCTAAATTATTAGTTCTTACAAAACCTTGTGCCATTTCTCTTTCCTGTTATGAGTCTAGAAGTATAGACCAGCCTGCTACTTGTCTTAAAAAGTCTAGTTTTGCGGCAGTAGAACTTTCCCCACTAGTTCCGTCAAACTTAGAACTTTCTTGCAGTCTGTTTGCTCCACTCTGTCCTTTTAAGTTTACTGTCACTCCGCTTCTTTCTCTGTTCGTGTAATTTTCAATCAGATCAATTAAAAGTTCTCTCAGACAACTTGCTTCTAATACATTGTTTCTTAAATCTAGTGATTCTAACCTTACGGCACCTGTTAAGAACCCTGCGGTAAATGTACTTAACTTATTATCATGCAATCTAATTTGTTTAAGCTTTTCACAATTTGAGAAATCTGGTATAGAGCCAATGAACTTATTAGTATTCGCATAGAATCTTGTTAGTTTTGGCGCATCTATCTTAGGACACTGACCAGTAAAGTTGTTCTGGTAGATAAATAAGCCCCCTAAATTTGTCATCGTCTGATTAAATGTTGGGAATGTACCCGTTAATCCCAAAGACCTTAAAGATGCGTAAGTAGAGTATGGCATCATTTCGCCTGGATCAGTACCAGCATCGCTCGATGATATACTGCCTACTTTTGAAGCCTTGAACTCTATCTTCTGTCCAAGATACGGACTACTATTACCGCCTTCAGTCAAAGCATTCCAATCTGTATTACCAAGTTTCATAATTCTATAATATCTATTTCTAATATAGTTGTTTGGATTGCCAGTGGCCACAGGTATGTGCTGTAACTTGAATGCGTGATTTGTAGAGGGATTTCCTGCAACTTCTGCTCCGAAAACGCTTCCCACAGCCGCAATATTGTCAGCTTCACTTTGTACTTGCCAGCCTATTGCTTTGTAGTCATGCGTAGTCAATCGATCTTTATTGCTGCCGCCATGACCGCTACCGTCAACGCCAGAATTACTCAAATGGTTGTATGCAATTTTATATATTTGTTTACTTTGAGCCATTCTAACTCTCATCCAAGGAGCATTGTATCCTAGTTGTAGATAAGATAAGAATTTAAAACTGTTGAATACATTTGGGAATGTTCCTCTAAGATTATTAGCATAGAAGTATAGAGTTCTCATTTTGTCATTTGTTGGCCAAATGAAGTCGTGTGTTCCTGCCTCTTCTTGCACAAGAGTTCCAGATCCGTATCTATTGTTCCCCACTCTGAAGTGTCTCATATTAGGGTTGGCATTATATAGTGCTTTACCTGTATTAACACTGCCAACGCCACTAGTTCCGAAAGTGTCATTCGTAAACTGATTCATCTGATCGCCACCTACAGTGAAGTCTCCCACTTTAGGTGATCCGTTAAACATATTATCTGTGATTCTTCCCTTCAATCCACCTCTACCCCAGACAAGAGTGTTTACATAGTTCAGATTAGGCAAATTCTGGAACAAATTGCTTGTTTCAAAGTTGCCAGATGTGCCGTAACAATTATAAACATGAATGTGTGTAAGACTTGTACATCCTGTGAACTTTCCGTCTAATGTAGTTTCAGCTTCTTCATATCTCGTATCAATATCACCTCGATATTGATAATAACGATAGATACTTGTGTTACCGCTAAAATCTACTATATTGTGAGGATTATACGCACTATACCAATATCTAAAGTTTGTATCTGCTTCGATTTTAGGAATTGCCATATCTGCTGAAGACTTAGCTTTAGCTTGAGCCGCGGTTACTGTTCCATCTATACTAGCAGTAGATGCATAGTGAGGCGTCTCTGAATTTGTTGCCAAGTCATCATTAGTATTCGCATAGAACAAATGTAACTTCTTACTATTATACACACCAGGAGTTAGTCTACTATAACCCTGATTATAAATTCTATACTGATCTATACCTTTCGTTGTGCTGGCCATGTAAGCTTTATTGGTAGATGTGTCCCACTGAATCAAAGAGTGTAGCTTACCGTGTCCATCTCCACCTTCGCCACTCATAGATCGTCTACCAGTAGTACTGCCTGTACTTGTTGCATTTCCTTCAGCATTATACAATTCTATAACATTGTTATTGATTACACGAACATAATATGTCGTGTTAGCAGACAATGAACTTATGGGTTCAGCCATAGTTCCTGAACTATCAGCATGATAGTCGTATCTTACTGGAGTACCATTAGTGGTAAAGCCATGTCCCGCAATAAACATTTGATTAGATGCTGCCGATGACGCCCACGATGTGTCAGTCTCGACTGAAAAGAAAACTCTCTTTTTAGGATTATATGTTGCAGGACTATTTGTTGCCGTCTGTGGTCTTCTTAACTCTCTTGTAAAGTTTGAAGAAAGGTCTAGATAAATCAGATTTTCATAGTCAGTCAAATCGATATCGACATTATCAGTAAAGCAACCATTAGCAATCAAATATCTTAAAGTAAGAGGCAATCTATTCAATTGTTGTGATGAGTTACCTGTGTTCTCACGATCTCCTTCGCCTAACAGAGCATCGTTTCCTCTTCCTAAATCATTTGCTGTTATATACAATCTATCTAACGTAGGAGCAAGACCAGCACCACCATCAAAGCCTTGTTTAGCGGCTGTACCGTCTGATCTAAATTCTGGCATAACAGGAAAATCGTTAAAACTTAAATTTAGCCAGTTAAGATTGGGCAAAGATACATTTGTCCATTTTGATATGTTAGCTGATGTCATTTCGAGTCTAAGCACTTTCGCTGGATCATAGAAGAACTCAATTTTTCTTTTAGCATATCCAGGAGGAGCTATCTTGTATTCTGTTGGATTACCTAAAGTTCCTGTTCCTATACTTGCTGTGTTGTTCGAGCCATCTCCAGAGTTATATGATCCAGCAGGAGCTTGCAGATTTGTTATTCTCCATGTGATAGGAATATTTCCTTCTGCATCAGCTATAGGAGTTACGGCAGCCTTTAGAGATATCTCTTCAAAGACTCCTTCCCACTCTAACGGTATACCCTTCATTAGATACATCGATTGAAGTCCGTCTCCGCTTACGCCCGAGTTTAAGTTTGCTGTAGCTACATGAGTAGCAACTTCTGCTCTAAAAGTTCTAGCAATAGGAGCTTCTGTGGTAGAAAGTTTTGTATAAGAAAGTCTATCGCCTACAATTTTAATATCACCGCCATAAAGAATGTAGTCGTCTGGATTAGGATCTCCTACAGGCGACCAAGAAGACAATCTAGAAGTAGAAATGTCTGCTGATTTTTCAACAAAATTTCCTCCAACTGGAGTGGCAGAAAAATCTAGGTAATTATATTTGATTGCTCCACCAGCAAGCTTGTTATTATTTAATCTAAGATTGAATTTTAGTGGAGTACTGATATCATTTATTCTTAGAAATGCTATTTCTGTAGCATCAGCGGCACTTGATAAAGACTCTAACTCTTTCTTTTGGTCACTGGTTAAGCCTGCCATGTTATGGAAATCGCTAATACCAACGCCTACTTCAGAACTAGTTAGTCCTGCAATCAAATCAAAATCTTCTCTCTTTAGTCCTAAGTTTTTTAAGGCTTGTCTTGAATCATCAATATCACTCAAAGCCTTTGCAACATTTAGACCTCTATAAATTGGCATTATTGTTCCTTAATTGTTAAAGCAATTTCTACAGTATCAGATGCTGAACCTGTGTCTAGTTCTGTGGCGATGAAGAATAACGCTGTATTATTTAATAATCCAGGAGATAATCCTTTTCTATCTTGAGCAAAAAGGTTACTCATGTCTATCTTAGTTGGGTCACCGCCTTCAGCATAGAAAGACGATATCGTTGTTCCTGCTCGCAAAGGATTTAAACAACTTTTATCAAATCTAAGTCCAGACTGTCTATCTTCTTCGTTAAAAGATGTAGGCGTCAAAACTGAAGATGATGTTGCTTGTGATGATGTAGGTCCGCCAGTTAGAGACCGATCTTCTGCAGGAATAGAACTGTCTATTGTTATAGCACTATTATAGTTAGAATCGTCTTTCTTAAATGTTGGACTATGAACTAACGATCTTCCGTCTTCAAATATTTCTTCTATGACAATACTATTTATTCTAGCATTATCTTGCAATGCAAATACTGGATATAAAGGCTGATCGTTAAACGCAATCGCTTGAGATACTGAAAATTTATGATTCTGAAATAACTCTGTACCGTCATCATCAAAAGACTGTGCCTGAAAATCGTCAAACAGTGTTACGACTTTAGTTTGAATATTCTTTGTATCTCCCGCATCAGTAACAACTGTAGGACCAAAATTAGTTCCTAGAGTAACTCCATCTGCATTACTTGTTATGTTTGCATCAACATAAACATATCTGTTTCCGCCACCGCTAGGAATAATCACATCACTTCTAAAGAAGAATCCTGTTCCTGCGAATGAAGCACCAATCTCAGATATACCTGTAGAAGGATCAATTGTTCCATCAGCAAGAGTACCTGTAAATTTTATCTCGCTATTACTTGGAACTTGTGAAGAAGTAAACACGAGTCTCTTCATTGCAGAATACTTAGTGCCGTCTGCAGGCAAAGGCTCTAGCAGAGTGGTACTAACAGCAAACTCTTGAACTTCAACCTTTCCTTGAAAACTTGAAATGAATCCAGATTGCTTACTGTTCTGATTAGATGTTCCGCTAGAACCAAATCTCGGAAGAGGATTTCTGGGATCAACTTCAAATCTACCTCTGCCGTAAGCTCCATGCCACTCAAATAACTCTGCATTTTCACGCTCATCGAATCGTGTTCTATCATGCACATATTCTAAGAAAGGATATTCTTCTCTATCGAACTCTTTAAAGTTGCCTGGTGAAGTTTCGAAGTGTAGTCTATCGAATATATCGCTTCCATTTGGCTCAACAGGCTTATGCGGAGTAACGCCTATACCAAATTCTGCAAAATGTCTATTGCCATAAGTGCCTTCATACTGATTAGGATTTAACCAGTGTATCTTAAATTTATTTGAAGTAATAGGAGTATCAGATCCTACGACTGTATGATAGTTTACAAGTTTACCAGTAAAACTCTGTGTACGATCTAATTTAGAACCGTCTACCTTCAATGAATCCCTAACTTCAATATTTTCTTTTAGTGCAAAATCGTGTGTAGGACTATTTCTTCTTAACACAGGTGAAGACTTACCGTTTGAAACACTTGTTGTCACATAATTGCCATATATACCATCAGCTACTATCTTAGCGTACTTATCTTCAGGATTAAGTCTTTGAACTTTTTGAGCGGTAACTGCGTTTGCTTGCAGTATGTCACTAGATCCCGAGTTAGTATATGCATCAGATAATATTATTTCTGTTTGTGAGTTTATCTTATCTATCTTATGTTCAGTCGTGGTATCTGTACCAATCAACAAAACATCACCCACCTGAAGGTCAGTTTGGAACTGAGTGCCTACTCCGTTAAGTGTAGTTTCGTTATTGTTTACATAAACTGTACCTGTTATCTGAGGAGTAGCGGGCTGTATAATTTGTAATATAGTATCTCCTAATGTGTACTTGAATGTCAAGTCTCTTGTTCTAGGATGTCTGCCGTTCATATGCAATGAAGGAGAATAGTTAAAATGCACTCCATCACGAGAACCTAGTACTTCCACTAAATCAATTCTACAATCTTTTTTAGCGTTAACAGATATTGTTGTAGGATAAGATTTTTTAGTATTCTTAACAGCTAATCCATCTGAGTTTAAAATATCATCTTTAGGAAGCAGTCCTAAAAGAGGAGTTCTCTGAGAGACAACTTTAGGTAAGGATGTCACTGTAGAAAGTCTCTGCGTTCCTTCATCTCCCCCATCAATATAGTAACTACTACCATATTTGTATAGGCAGATAGGAGATTGTATAGTTGCAGTATTTGTTGAGTAGATGATATATTTAAACTTAAAGTCTGGATTCTGTAATATCGGTTGTCCTAATCCATTTTCGATAACGAATGTATGCATAAGAACCCATCTAGCGTCTCCGTTTCCAGAAGGTATGTAAGCATAGAATTTAGCACCGATAGCACCATACCAAGAGAACTCGATCTTGTACATTGTAACATCTTCGAATGAAAGTATGTAGCCAGAATCTCCTACACCAAGTAAGGCATCTCCATTCCACTTTGATCTAGGAATAATTGTTTCAAATAAAGGAGTACTATTTGCTAAACCTCTAACATAGATAGGTTGATCTGATTGATCGTCAATTGTTAGTCCTTGTCTCTCTAAAAGTTTTTGAGGCATAGGAATTGTACTTCGTCTAACAATATTAAACTGTGATCCTTTCAACTGAAACATATATTGGTCTGTTTCATTTGCACATCCCCACTCACAAACAGTAGCGGAAGAAATAGGATCATTGGTCATTCTAGAGCCAAATGTAAATCCACTGGCACGACCAGGCTGATATCTAAACGCTCTCTTGCTTTCTAATTGTGCTACTTGAAATCTAGTGCTACTACCGCCAGGTAACACTTCAGTACCTGTAGCAAATGAGACAATTTTTGAATATGCAGGATCAGCGTTTTCTTTAAATCTTCCTACAGATGCGTTAAAAGGATAATAGTCTTCACCATTTTTAATTTTTTGAAAAAAGAATGTCCATCTTTCGATAGCATCAAAAGAATCTTGAATGTCGTCTTTGCCGTAATCAACATCATAGAATGCTGTATTTTGATTAAAGGTTAACTGCGATCCGTTTATAAAATCAAGTTGTCCGTCAGTCAATATGGTTGCTGGGTCATTTCTATCAATCACATTAGCACAAGTAGGATCTAAGAACCATCTATCAGCAAATTCTGGAAATCCTCTTGATGTAAACTCATTATGAAACCATCTGCCTAAAGCAATGAAGTTCATATATCTTTTGAACCCACCCGATGGATCAGATGCCATTAGCGTCCTTGGTCCTTGAGGATAAGAATATTGAGAAGGAAATGTTTTTAGAAAAAGTGCTTGCTCTGTAGAACCTTCATTAAAAGTAGGATTCGATCTTCTTCCGTGAATAGGATGCTCTTTTTGATACCACTGATATGGAACTGTTGCATCAGCAAACGTATACTCTTCCCAAGCATCTTCGTCTAGTCCATAGGATGCGACATCAGAGAAAAGTGATAGTTGCTCTTCTGATCTTGGTATACCTAAAAGAGAAGAACTAACATCAGATGTTTCAGGAAACTGCTCAACTATAGGAATATTACCGCCTTGTACGGGCGTATTATTGGCAAATACAGACAATGCATTATTGCTATTCGCAAATTCCTGTATACTAGCTTCTTCTTCTGTTACAAGCGGATTGCCTGCGGCATCAAAAAGCTTCGTACCCTCGATATCTACGAGTTGCGTAAACTGCTTCGTGACTGGAGATGGTACTTTGTCCAGTCCAATCTTTATCTGCTTTGCCATAAACTACTGCTCTTCCCACGTTACACCTAAGCTTATAGGATCTTCAGCCGCAACATCAGCCGTTGTATCCGAATCTATCGCAAAATATAAGCTATCAGCTATATCTGTTAAAGGAAATGATAGATATTCTTTGTTGTAGTCGAAGTAAGTACCCAAATCAAACTGTTCTGTACCTTTTCTTAAATACACAGTTGCTACATTAGTACCTGTGTGAGGAATAGGAACTACTGGATCAGTTGCAATGTTCAGAGAACTCAGTCCTTCAATGGTCGTTGTACTCTTAGTAACTGCTGTTGTTGGTTGACCAGTTTTTAAGAATCTCAAGTCTGGTAAGAATGCTTCAGCCGTTGTAAGAGTTACTGTTCCTTCGAAACTTTCTAACATTTCAAAGTAGTATTTATCTCCTTCTTTTGAGAGTTCTCCAAATGCCGTAACACCTGTAGCCGCAATTCTACCTCTAAACCATCCGTAAACCTTTTCGCCATTTTGTAAATAAGGCGCACTCACATCATTATGCTGGAATGTTAACTCTGTATTAGTATTGTCGATAACATACTCGTTCTGTAACTGAAATGTAGTACCCGTAGTAACTTGAGGCTGGAATATAGGAGTCTTCTTAAACCTCAATCTAACAGTATCAGTGGCTGCCGATGCGTTATTGGTCGAAAGTTTAGTAGGATAAACCTGCACTCTGTTTCTTACAGGATTACCTTCTCGTGTACTTAGAATAACTTTCTTTGTCTCTAGTCCATAAACTGTTGTCGCTCTATCTGGCATAATATCGATATCAGTTACAGCTGGACTGCCATTTAATGCTTTATTCAAGAATAGTCTACCACTAGTAGAATCAGCCCAAACAACTTCAACATTCTGATCTAAATCACTGTTAGTTTTGACTGTAGCTCCTATAAAGAATCTAGCATCAATGTGAGTAGGACTACCGCCAGATGGAGTATATGTAGCATTATGAATTAAACTAGGTGTATCTATATCGCCTAGAGTGTTACCAGTTGCTGAATACGCACCAGTTTTACCATCTACAGCAGATCCTGTTATATTAAACTGTTTACCTAATGCACCTACCTGATTAGCATTATTATAACTGTATAGACGAACAGTACCGCGGTCACCACCATCGATGTAATATGAAGCACCATACTTAACAATGTTATGTGATATTGAGCCGTAGCCTTGATCTATTTGAGAAGCAGGTACATCTTCACCATCACCGCCACAATACTGACTACCACCACCATAAGTAGTGTAAGTAATTGGCAGTGTTGCGTTACCAAGAGATGCAATCTTCAACTGATTCGATGCTCGTAAGTGATGTACTCGTACCCATCGTGCTTCACCGTTACCGACTGGAACATATGCTAGGAACAATGCACCAACAGCACCATACCACGAGAACTCAATTTTAAGCATCGTTACTTTAGTGAAGTCAAAATCGTAAACACTATCAACTTTTTCTTGATTTCCTTGATCATTGACATAGTTCTCACCAGGTCTAGCAGTACCGCTTGGGCCTGTTGCTAAGTCACTATAGACTCTGTTTCTAGTTCCTCTGCCAGTTATTGCTACAACATCTTCGGGATAAGCGTAAGTGGTGGGGGCGCCTTTTTGTCGACCATCTAGTGTATCATGACTGAATCGTGAACGAGGCACACGATACTCGTAAACGCCCCAGTATTCTGGTTTAACATTGTTCTTAATCCAGTTAACATATTCTGGGTGGAAGTTTATATTATCAATTTGTGATCTTATCGTGTTAACATTTCCGTTAGAGTTTTCTGTTGGAGCCAATGCAGTATTGATAAATCCTACTGTATTGATATCAGTAAGCGATGAACTCAACAAGTTGTCATCTGTTGAATACATATAAGGGAATACAGGCCCTTTAGGCACTGCACCCATATTTGTAATTGTAGCTGTCTTAAAGACTCTTTGCGTATCAACTGCATTAGTGCCTAGAGTAGCCGCATTGTTTGTAGTAGCAACAGTGGTCATAATTTCAGATTTGAATTCAGTATTATTGATCCCAGGCAAGTTATAGTCGTTCGGGAACATAAACGGAACAACTGTTTCGACATAAAATGTTCCTGCTGTACCAGTGGTTGCGGCAGTTACAGTACTAGTTCCGTCAGCAACAGAAACTGGAGTACCTGATATCGCTGTGGTCATAGTAACAGGATCCGCAACTCCGGTATAGCCAGTAGTTAACCTACTACAAACAAACTCTGTGGCTTTAGGATTAAGTATTCTAGATACTCTTAACACTTCACCATTCTGAACACCATCAATCGAAGCCACACTGCCCGACCAACTAAGCTTAATGTGTTGTCCGTAAGTTACATTGCCTTCAGACAATTTAAATATTGCTGGTGTTGGTGATGTGCCACCAACAACAGTAGTCTTAATCTTTTTAGAATCTTTAAGTAAAGATGGATCGTACACAGCCGCGTGGGTGTGGATCAAGCCATCTCTAAGAGCAACTAAGTTTCCTGCAAATCCTCTATTACCAAAAGTAGCACTTTGCTGATTCTCTATCTTAAAGTTATTGACAACCTTGGTAGCTAGTGAAGTAAAGTTAACATATGTTGATGAGGTTGCAGAGTATCCAGCACTCTTTAAATCATTCTGTATGATATTTTTCAGCAATCCGTGTCTATCAATCTCACTTACATACTTGTTACCACCGTCAGTTTTTTGCTGAGAGTAAATTGATAGTCCTGTGCCTCTGAAGAACATCTGCATATTGTATGTGGTTTCAGCATCACCGCCACCACTTAAATCGTTCTTGTAACCGTCAATCAAATATCCTACATCACGCTGACATTTGTTTTGAAGAACTTTCTGAACTTCTGCATCTGTCAATGTTGTTAAGTAATGTAGTCCTGTTCGCTCGTCTGTGTCATTAAACCCGCCACCCGTTTGGTTTGCCGCATCATTACTACTTGGACCAAAGTTAGGTACAGCGTATGTGATTGTTGTGGGTGGTGATGTTGGAGTTGACGAACCCGGCTGAGTCTCTGTGACAGTTACATAGTATGCCCAGAAATGTTTCTTAACTTCAATGAACGCATCAAGTTTACCTTCAGTAGAGTTTCTTGATCCGTAATCGCCAGCACCAGGCAATTGAGGTTCAAAATCGTCATCACCAGAAGTGCCAGTTCCATTGAATGCATCAACAATGATGTCTTGTAGAGCATCTAACTTAGCTTTACCACCAGAAGTGAATCCTATATCTGTGCCTGTAGCGGCCTCGATATTAGTCGAGTACTTGTTAGTACCTGAAGCTTCAGCATGATCATATAATTTACCTGTTGTAAATACACTAAGAAGTCTCTTGTGAAGCGGTGCCTCAAATCGACTGATCTTAGGAAACTTACCTACTTTCGTAGCTTCCCAGTCAGATACTGCTGTTCCAGTACCGTTAGATAATGCGAAGTTAGTTGTATTCCATTTAACGTGGGCTGTAGAATCATACTCAAGATCGAGCAACATGAAATCGATCCAGTAATCTAAATCACGCTTACACTTAGCTTCCATGTCAGCCGCATCAAGAGTATTACTTGTTGTAGTTAGATTATTATAAGCTGTGGCTAAGTCTGCGTAGTAGTTAGTTCCTGATAAAGCACTAGAAGTAGTACTATCAGACAGTGTAACAGTTCCAGCAGCCGCATCAGTGCCATCTAAATTATACTGTCTTTCGTTTTCAGCAAGAACATTATTTACGATTGCATATCTATTTTCAATCAAAACTTTACGATCAGTTACAAAAGAGCCTTCACTCACTTCTGTTTCACTTGCACCTAAACCTATAGCCTTATAGTCGTCTAATTGTGTTGAAGACACATTACCTACAGTCTCTCTTTCGTCACCACCTCTTAAACTGGTTATATTCGCAACACCGTATGGAGTTACGGGAAAGTTTGCAACAGATTGTGTTCTACGAACAACAGAGAAGTTATCTCCTTGACCGTTGTTTCGAGTTTCCCAATAATAACCATCGTACTTGTCGTAAATACCATACTTACGAATAACTGGATTTCTTGCGAATTCTGCAACACTCACAGAACTTCTGATACCAAATGTAGCCGCAGATACACGACCAGGCTGATATCTGAAGAAACGCTTTGATGTCAACACAGCAACTTTGTTTCGTGATGCTTCTACAAGGGCGCCCGCTTCTGTAGGAAGATGCTTAATACCGTCACCAGCAATATGATATTCTGGCTTCATTGACCATTCAGTTGGGTTAACATCGTAGGTGTTTACATCAGCAAAGATACCCAGAGCAACTTCTGCTCTCGGAATACCTAGAAGCGATAGTGCAACTTCTGACTGTACTTTATTCTGCTCTTCTACTGGAATCGCAGTTTGGTCTGAAGCCATTACAACAGGAATAGATTTATCTGCTGTCTGTGCCCCAGGAGATACAGGAGTTGTTCTACCTACATTTACTACACTAGAATTTTGGTTTACATTCGTTATACTTGACATTTGTTTTCCCTATTTAATAAGCCCTTGTGCAATCACAAAGTCGTCAACTGTATTTATCTTTCCTGTGACATTAGAACCTTTAGCGATATGGCCCGCATTTACTGATACTACACCATCAGTAGCACCAGCATTAGTTCCTAACAAGTTGTAATAAGTTAAAGTTAATAATTTTTGAGTAGGCTGTCCATCTATATTATCTTTCGCTGTCACTTTTGCATATACAGCCGTATTCGCATTCGATGAAAGCAGACCACCAGAAGTAGCGAATCCTGTGTGTTGACTGCCCTTGATTGTAACTTCCATACCCACTGTTATGTTTACGGGGTTGTCAACAATTACTCTATACTGCGGACTGTATTGTAGGCTAGCTATGGCAGTTGTTTTATTGCCTGATGCTAAAGTTGTATCTGCACCCGCTTGATACACATACCACAATCCACTATTGATTGTGCCAACTGAAGCAAAGTATCTGTAGCTTGCTGACCAAGCAACACCCAAATGCTTAGATCCTGCTGGATATCCAGTAGTGCCTTCGGCAACTCTTGCATCGTATCTTTGTTGCAACTGTGAAGGAGAGAATGCACCTGTATAAAGTAAATTCTTATCAGCAGAAAGAACATTAAACTGAAACTCACCTGCTTGTCTTTCTGTCGGTGTTTTAGTCATGTCCGTAATCACTGGAGGAAGCTGATTGTTAAGTCCTGCGAAGTCTTCTGCACTTGCGACACCGTTAGCACCAGTAACAGCAGTACCGTTATAGATAAAGTATTCGTCTACCATTCCAACTTTAGCACCTATTGCTGTCCAGTTCACTGTACCCACAGCTTTAATCTTGTAACGCTTGCCGTTAATGAAAGGAATACTAGGAGCAGGAACAATTTTTAATGAACCATTAGCATTAGTGCTTAATCCTTGCTGAGTAGTGAATGTGCTAGGAGCAGTGTAACTATCAAATAACTCAATATTATCACCCGTTACTTTAGCAAAATATTGTCCATCTGTGTTAGCACCTAACGCATTCAGAGATACGCCTGCAAGAAGCACTCTAGATCCATTAGGAATCTCATGACCAGTAATTGTAATATGATTGTTACCTGTATCGACATTAGCCGCTAAGAACGATATAGCAGGTCCGTGTTGCAAGTCGCTAGTATGTGTACCTGCATCAACAGCATAAGGCAAAGTAGAGCCGTTGCTTAACTGCTGAATTAAGTTCAGTCTATAAACAATTGTTCCATTTTCACTTGCTATAGAAGTTTGTGATAGATCGAATGCCGCACCATTCTCTTGATAGACATATGAATCACTAAGATAGTCGCCTGCACTAACAAACTTATTAAGAGGTATGTTTATAGAATCGTATTCAGTATTCAATATGTCTGGGCTAGATAAGAACTCGTTTGCCGCACCAATAAGAACATTTGGCGATGAAACCATAAAGGTAGAACCTGCGACAAGCAAACCTGATCCACAAGCCTTAACAATGTTACTTGCAACCATAGCTTCCGATGTGACAGATACATCTACTGAATCAGCGAAGTTCAAGAATCTATTAGATGTTATTAGGGTGTTTGATCCTCCAGTCGCATAAAGAGGACTGAATGGATGAACATCACTCACACCACTATTCTTAATTTCACTTGTTGTAATTCTCATGTTGGTAGGCGAATCTGCGTATATGCCACCAGCAACTACATTCTGAACTCTACATCTGTCTATAAGAACATCAATAGGTGCAGTACCAAAATCTACCAAGAAGTTTAGTGACTTATCAGCACTGTCATTTACAATATATTGATTCGTAATATTTCCATCGAGATCAAGACCATATAAAGAAAGAGTAGTTGCATTAGTAATTGTTTGAGTTTTTACCAAAGAGCCGTCAGCATTATCTCCGTTATATCCTGACCAAGGCAACTTTTTAATCTTAGTGATGTTTGCAGTTCCGACTATACCAAAGTTATCTGGTATAATTAGATGTGATGCCATGTATGTTTTACCGTTCAACTGAACGCTTTTGTTTCCAGAAGCTGATCTTGATTGTATCGCTTCATTAATTTTAGAAGTGTCGTTGTGTGCAACAGCTACAGCACTAGGAGAAGGATTACAATATACTGATGTTGTAGTATTTGTGCTATTGTCGCCTAATGTGATGTCGAAGTAACTTGATCTAACATCAATAGATTTAATTGAAGCATCCATCCATCCTCTTTGGGATGCTGAGTGTTCAGTTAAAGGAAAATGTGTAATACTAGAGTAAGTGTTGTCAGAAGAATTTTTTCCACCCCAAGGAGTATAATCAAATAAGTGATAGTCTTGCCAAGCACCACCATCAAAGTTTTTAGGTCCTAAAACTGCTAAGAGTTTGAATGTGCCGCTATCAATTGATCTGTACGCAAGAATACCTTGATCAGCACCAGCTGACAAGCCAGTAAACTTAACAAAGTTATCTGTGTTAAATCTAGGTAAAGGATCTGTGTATGTCGTTCCACCGTCAGCAGTATACTGGACATTTTTAGTAAGTGCAACGGCAGACAGTGGTCCTATTCTTCCATCTTTTAGATCAAAATAGCAGAACTTGTATGCCATGACTCTGTGATTAGAACTTGTTCCTTCACTAAATCCAGCTTGACCTTGAACACTTATAGTAGGACTAGGAGTTCCTTGTATTACATCTGCTGTGTCTGAAGCACCATAAAGTCTCAATGATTGACCTACAGAAAAGTAACTGGCTAAAGTAGGATCTGATATTCTTACAACACTAGATTGAAATGCGTTAACGGCTTGAAAAGTAGCAGGTACATCTACAAGACTATCAATTACCTGACCACCATCAAAAGTGTCGCTATACTGATTAAATAATCCACCAAAGATAGAATCTATTTTAGTCTGTACACGATCATCTCTGTAGAATAAATTCGTTATGCCCTCATCCATATAATCTGAAGTCATTGTTAAATCAGTAGCAAGGTTTGTGCCTGTACCCTTAACACGCATCTTCGTCAGTGTTGTATCATATGATACGAAATTGCCTGCATTAGTAAGATCGTTTATATCAGCAGGAATAGAAGGTTTACTGGTAATATTAGCCCAATTTAAGAAGTATGCACCGTCTCTGTATTGCTCATTATAGTAAAGACCGCCAGCATTCAGACCATTGCTTAGACTGGGTGTAGAAGAGTTTATAGCGTTTAGCTTCGTTACAAAGGTAGGAGCTTTTGCCTCAATATTCGCATCTGAAAGAATAGCATTCGTAACATTCTCAAATGTTATTTTTGAAGATGTAGACTCAGATACATCAGTAACAACAAGAATATCAGCCGAGTTTATACCTGCGGCTGTAATCGATGCTAGTTCTGATATCTTTTTAGTTGTGTCTGGCATTTTTTTATCCTTTACCTTTTAATTATTATGATGCTAGAGTATCTCTTTTCCAAATATGAACAATAACACTTCGATTCTGTACGCTCATTGCTACACCACCACCCGTACTAGATGTCGTTTCATCGGCATCGTCACGAACAGTGCTGGTACTGCCTTGAACGACAGGCGCACTACCTGTTGAAGAACTGAAGCTACGACCAGTTTTAACCGTGTGAACATGAGTGTGTGAAGGCATCTCAGATATACTTTGAGTTATACTGTTTCTACCTGAAGTAACATTAACGACATCAGCACTGGCTAGTTTTATTTTTCTGCTACTACCGCCATCTGTAGCTGTGCTTGTTCTATCAGCTACAAATGTAGTGCTTGATGTAATCGATGTTATTGTAGCATCTCCATTACCACCAGAAAATCCAGAAAAGTTGACACGATCACCTCTCGCAAAAAAGTGATCTACAGAAGTAGTGACAGTTGTAGTTGTTCCATTAGCGGAAATTGAAGATATGCTTAATCCATCATCATATCCTACTATTGCACGACCTTGACCATATCTTGACCAGCTACCACCAAATGTAGTAGCAGGATCTTCACTGCTTATAGTGTAATATAATGAGTCAACAGGATATATAGCGTTAAATACTTGCGTTAGTGCGGCTTGGTTTAGGGAGCTTGCTACACTACTTGTGCCTGTTACATCACCCGTTATAGTGCCTGTTACAGTTAAGTTTCCTCCTACAGTCGCATTACTACTGGCAGCAATCGTAGTAAAGCTACCAGCGGCCGCAGTAGATCCACCAATAGCAGTGCCGTCAATTGTACCACCATTTATATCTGCTGTAGTTATAACGGCACTCGTAACAGCAGAGTTAGTTCCTAATGTAACGCCATCAATAGCACCGCCATTTATATCTACTGTAGGAAAAGTAGCGGTACTATTTGTAGCTAATGTGCCACTAAGCGATACATTGACAGGCAACATAGCGTTATCTATTCTGCCCGATGCTGTAATATCTCCATCTGATCCAGCGATAGTTATATGATGCGTAGAGTTTCCTATTCTAAGTGCAGTCTGAGAAGCAGTTGTTTTGATCGAAAAGGTATCTGAATCAGCTAACTGAAACTGTAATATCGCTTCACCAGATGATTTGTTCAATGTGATCGTGTCTGATGCTTCTACTTGACCAGCAAAAGTAACCTTTCCACCAGATACTGGAGAAATATTATTTGTTGTTAATACGTTACCAGTATTCTGTAAAGAAAAATTACCAGTTAATGTAATATTACCAGTATTATTCGTATCAAGCGTTACAGCATTGTCCGCAAAGGTAATCAACTCATTAGTCGTTGTTACCCAATTAGAAAATGTCTTATCTGTTGTTAGTGCGGTTATAGATACACTCATTTTATGATCTCTTTAACTGTAGTTTCTAATAATTCCATGGCTGACTCTAGTTTAACGATTCTAGCCTCTAAACTTTTTATATATTTATCTTGTTTGCGTTTAGCAACAGCTTGATGATAAGCCTCTCTGTCAGTGTTTACAACACCACCACTAGAAGTTCTAACTAACGTATCTGTTCTCATCATGTCAATGCTATCGCTCTGTAATCAAAGATGTGTGGGAACAAGTTGATATCAGGAGTTATTCCACTCAAATCAGGAGTTCCTAATTCATCCGTAGTACTACCTGTTGTTCCGTGTCGCAATACAAACTTTAACTGGAAAGTTTTATATGTTGTATGCACATCATAAGGTGAAGCAGTAAGTTCTTCATCAAAGTTATATTCAAAATCTCGGTAATCTTTTGTGTTACTAGTGTTAGAGTACAGATCAGAACTATCGTTTCTAAGTTGTAGCCAGGGCCCTTGCTCTTCAACATTTTCAGGATAAACAAATCTTCCGTAAACATCAATGAATGTACCTGCTGGTCTATATGCAGACAATAGAACTCTCATTCCTACTGCATCTAAGTCTTCCTCTAGAATAACTTCTTTCGTCACCCATGTTGAACTGGTGTTATCGTTTGTAATGTGATATTGATAAGCAAACAACTCAGATATTTTAGAATCAATGATTGGAGATGCTGATGTAAATCCATTATTTGAAAGATCGACTTTAATCTTGAAGTTTTCTGCAATAGAATTACTAACCATGTAACTCTTACTCATAATCGTTCTCAAGTTATTAGGAGTATACACATTAGAATTTTTATCAATGCTCTTGTCAACCACTCCATTCTGCTTCAACAGAGATAGCGAAGTAGATGTGTTAATTGAATCACTAATATAAACTTGTGACTGGAAGTAACTAATCTTCTCGTTTGTTACAGCAGATATCTTAGCAGTTGCTCCACTATCAGCACCTTGAATTAACTGATCATTGGGTCTAGCAGTACCTGGTCCAGTAGTACCCGCATTGGAAGCCGTAAACTGATATCCTATAGCCGCTTTACCAGAAGGAACACCTGCACTTTCCCAATGTGTTGTAGTCGTAGTTGGAGAACCCAAATCTACAATTGTATATACTGTACCAGCTTGTAGAGAGCCAATCTGAACTGTAGGATTATCATCCAAGAAATTGATAGATGATGCACTACTTTCTCTCAAGAATAATTTATCTGGTTTTCTAGGATTAAAGTGGCTTACTCTACCAGCAACACACAATGTAACTGTCGCACTAGTCGTAGTTTCAAAGTATGAAGAGTCTAGCGTAAATACTTTAGTCGCCGCTTGGGTATCCACATTGATTACTTCAGCAACAATAAACTCTGTTCCTGCATTGTTCGCAATGTGTAAGTAATCACCTAAAGCAATTCCTGGTGAACCTTGAATTGTAATTATGTTAAGTTCAGAACCTGAAACGCTTGCTGTAAACACATCGGTTTTCTTAACATAAGCAATCTCATCAACTTCAAAATTAAGTGTAGTATCACGAATGTCTAAAAACTCTAGATCATTAGGAGCTAAGTTAACTGAAGCCGATGAAGTCGAGAAGTCATATCTGTTTATATTGAACTTAATGTCTTCGTCTTGATAAGACTTCCATGCACTATCATTTGTAGAAGTGAACAATACGCCATCACCCCAATCATTAGTAACTGCAACTGAAGATTCAGCAGTGCCTTTTGATAGACTAGTTTCGCCAACCTTAGATGTATAGATTAGATAATCTGGAGAGTTCGCATCAGGAATAACTACAAACGAATATTCTTTGTCTGATTGAAGTCTAACAGGATTATCAAAAGTAAACTTAGTTGCGAGTGTGCCTTTTGTTGATGTATATACTTCGCTTGAATTTAGATGCTTACTAGCGAAAGGCAATACTATCTTAGAAGGATATCCGTTCTCAACCTCTCGAATCTGTAATGTAACGCCTGTAGTGGAACTCTTCTGCTTGAAGTATACATCGATGTCGCTGATTAAAGCAATGTTAGCATCATTGGTACTAGAAGCTTTTACTTTGAAAGTTTGTGCAATAGGATCACCAACTTGTCTCTGGATCTCTCGTTTCACAATATTAACTTTAGTATCGAAGTCTACAGTCCGTGTAGTCATGCTCACATCGCTCTTATTGACTGCGAAGTTATAGCCTCTATAAGTTGCTCTAGCATATGAAGTAGAAGCTGAGTCTATACTTGAGTATTGATCAACATCAACAATCTCAAGAACATTCTGTCCAACAAAGAAAGTTTCGCCAGGTATAACAAATACCGCAGATAATGTTCCGTTTGCATCACTTCGTATTGGAGACCCTTTACCAAATCCCGCTCGACTTGAATGCCATCCAGCAGTCGATACTTTTGAAACATCTAAAGTTGAACTGTTACTTAACCCAAATTGTATGACTGGTCCAGGAGCAACATGAGCATCAACAGACTTCTGATCAAAGAAGAAGTAGTGACGAGTACTAGGTCTCAAACCTGTGATGAGAACTTTAATAGTTTTTCTTCTCAAGTAAGGCTTCATGTTTACATCTGTAACAAAGTTGCCTATTGCCTGATTAATATCGCTTGTAGAACTTGTCAAGCTAGTCTGTTCGAGAGTCTGCTCAAACTGACCCATGATAACTCTTCGTCTAGGTCTAGTTGTGCCTACTCTTTTTTCTGATACAAGTTCTTCGCTAGTCAAAGGCATAATTTCTTGAATTGTATCAACTAAGTCTAACATAGGACCAGCAATATCAAGTTCAATATTAATTTCTGGATTTTTGATTACATCATATCCAGAATCAAATGGAGGATCGATTACCGCTTTACCTTGATAACTATAGAAGTTAGAAACACAGTTTCTAAATGTAGTCGCATAAGGCTGACTTATAACCTCTATATTTGTACCAGTACTTGCGATAGTCACTACATCAGGGAATGAAAGTTGTACACCTGTTCCTGACTCTGCTTTTAGGTCTAGAGGGAATTGATTGACAGAGGGAGAGACTATAGTTCTACCTTTATCAAGTGTAGCTTTAAATTGTGAGTCACTAATCTCTGCTAAATTTAAATCTTTAAATGAATCTGCAAGTATACCATTTTTAAATCGAGTAGCACCAGAAGCATCTGTGATTAACATACTGTTACTCTGTTGCTCTAACAGGCTTAAGGATACGAGATCGACTAAAGAATCTATTCTCTGTTCAATTCTTCCAATATCTTCCATCTTGTATGTTTTGGTTGAGATATCCCTTACAGTTATCTTTTCTTCTCCAGTAATCTTGCTCGTGTTTCCTGGTATTCTAACATTTGCAATCGCATATAAACCTTCAGTTCTAGGCACGCTAGGATTCTCACTTTCGCCACCCTTTACTAACTTCACATTAGAATACTCGTCAAGAACTACACTATCAACTCTAGACATAAAGTATGTTTGATCTGAAGAGATTGTTGAATTTACCGCAGGAATTATTGCTCTGGGATCGATGATTAGCGATGCGGCACCAGCACCAGGAGCAGTAACCAAAGGAGCGTTTGTAGTTGCACTAGGAGTAACTAACTTTTGAGCGTATGGTCTAAAGTCGTAAGAGTTAAGAAGATTGTATTCTCTAGCATCTTTAGCTGTGTAGTTCTGAACAAGATTTAAATTATCTGTAAATGACGAATGACTATAACTATCTACTGTTAAGAATCCTCCACCAACAGGACTATTTCTAGTGATGTATTTAAATCTAATTAGAAGATCGTTATTTGATAAAGTTTCTCCAGCCCTTAGTTCTATGTAAGATCGATCATAGAATCCGTCTTTCTGATTATTTACAAGTCTAAACTTAGAAGTAACATCTACAGCGTTATTAATCTCTCTACCAAATTGATCTTGAACACTTATAAGTTCTACGCAGTTAGGAACACCAATCAATCCTTTACCACTAGCGAAAACATTTTTAACATATCCAGTTTCTAATACCAGACTATCTTCTTCTAGAGTATCTACTCTATTATAGTAAAGAGAATCTACGGCACCAGCGGCTGTAACAGACACATTACCCGAACCATCATAAGTAGCACTGCTAATAGTCTCAATTTGATTACTTGCAGTGATTGCAACTATGTCTGTGTTTAATGGAAAGCCATCATTCGTATTAAGCGTAACAGTATTAGATCCTACACTAGTAAGTTTAACCCTTCTAGTAACATTAATATTCTGCATAGAATTCATGCTACTCTTACCAGCATCAAATATCATTGCACCTTTATTTGAATCATAAAGATGGGCAGCCTGAGTGCCTGTAGCGGCAGATTCAGTTGAACCAACTTTCTTAATTAAGGGTACTGCACCAGCCGCATCACCCGTTAAACCTATTTTATTAGGAGCAGTAGAAACATAAGCACTAAGTTTTACAACAGCGTAAACATATATCTTACCCAAGTCGTTTGTTCCCGTTGCACTGTGTACGATATTCGCAACAGAACAGTGTCCTACCACTGTTGTATTATTGTATAAAGTATATCTCGCACTTGCTCCACCAGTAAGTAAGAAGTCGTGAAGTTTAGAATTATCATTACTAGAATACTTGTAGTATTGTCCGTAACTTGTACCTGTTCTTTGACCAGCCTTAGACTGAGTTAGAGAAACAGGAGTTATTGGAAGTTTAGTAGGTGATACGTTAGTTACTTCTTTACCGTAAACATAAGCTTTACCTGGAGAAACAACAGCAAATGCTGTGTCGTTTTCATTCTCAAGGGTAACCCTTAGTCCATCGGTGACATAGTTTCCAGACTCTTCATAAGTTCTTCTTGCTAACTCATTTCCTACTATATTGAATTCTGTTTTGTCACGAATACGAACAGGCTTACCGTTTACATATCGAATAAGTGCAAAGAACTCAGTTGGCTCTGAAACAGTATTGTGTGATACTAGTGTGGGTACGAGTTGAAGTCTATCCGCACCGGGTGCGTTCTCGTTGTTAAATCCTGAAGCGTTATCTAAAAGAGTTGTGTCGCTATCAGAATCAATAAGATTTTCTTTAATTGTGAAGCCCACAGAAACATTACCTGGAACATTGCTATACTTCGATACGATAATGAATTGATTATCTACAAAGATAAAGTGACCTTTCTGATAGATTACACCTTCTTCACAAGAAATGCCAAATGATCTGCCTTCATGACCAGCCACGGTTGCAACCGTAACAGTTTCGACAACATTTGAATTAGAATCCAATACTTCTATCGCTTCACCTTGAAGAAATCTTTTAACATCAGTCTGGTTGTCTTGCGATGTGTTCAAGTATTTGACAAAGAATGTTTTTAAGTCTGGGTCTTGAGTCTGAAAGCCATTTTGTCCTTTGATGATCTCAGCTTCTAGACCTGAAGTAAGACCTCTTGCTACGAAAGTTGTGGCCGTACCATCGTCTGCAACAACTTGATCATATATAGCGGGATTAGAAAATCCAGCCTTATCATTTAGTTTCACATAGAACAAATCATCACGAGCAGTCAAGTTAATACCGCTAATGATAGTACCTTCTTTGTACACATTGGATCCGAATCGTTCTACCTGCTTTTGCAGAATAGTCTGAAGCTGAGTTAGTTCTCGTGCTTGTACTGCTTTCGCAGGTTTAAACAAGACACGATTAAACTGCTTTGCTTCGTCAAAATCATCGTAGTACGGATCTACATTTAAGTCTGTATTGATACCCATGAGTTATTCTCTTTCCTTAAAAATCAAATAAGAATTTAATCTTTTCTTTTGTAGTTGACTTTCTTTCTATGGGAGAAAAATCTATAAAGTGTAGAAGTTCTCCACTATATGAAACATATGCTCCATATTCAATATCGTTGAAAGTATTTATAGTTAATGTATTACCACTTTGTGCCAGTTCAGTAGTTTTAATCTCTATTTTTCCTGGTAAGAAATTGTTTCTATGATCACCAGTATCATGTGCGATGGCAATTTTTGTTGTTGATGTATATGTGCTTTCGTGAATAATGCCCTTAACAACTTCAATGTCTTTATCTGGATCTAGTCCATCTACGGCACTTGATATTTTACCAGTCTTAGAAGAATCCACTGTTGCTGAGTTTGCAGTAAATGTAAGACCAATAACTATCTGACCGTCAACCTTATCTGCCGCAGTTACACCCATCATAGATTCCCATTCAGCAACACTTAGATTTCCAAGTTCGGTGATGACATATTTTCTACCAGATTCTTTATCAACGACATCAACAGTTTCTACAAACTGCTGAACATAATGTCCTGCAACTGCTATTGATGTTTGATTTCCTGAAACTGTAGCAAATGTTCTATTATCAAAAGAGTCTGGTGAAATTTTGCTTGTACTATATGGACCTGAGCCAGTAATTTTACTGAACTTAGGATTCTTAACTAGTCCTACTTGTGTATAAAAATTACTCTTAGGAATTGTCGTAGATTCGCCAACAAAGTTTGTAACGATTGCGATTCTACTCATACTCAGTTCATTAATAGGATTAGAGCCGTGTCCACCAGTAGGAGAAACGACAACACGAAGATTTGTAGTACTAGTGTCTGTCAATCCTCTAGGATTCATTATCATCGCAGTAGCAAACTTGTAGTTTGTTCCTTTAGTTTCATAGGCAACTCTTTCTAGCGTTCCGAATCTGTTTATAATACCATATGCTCTCGCTCTAGTTCCGCCAAGTTCTGGACTAGTAATAATAACTTTAGGAACTAGTTCACATTGTACAGGTAAGTCATCTACAGATTCTACTGTTACTATAATCTCTGAAGTTCCAGAGTTTGAAGTTGTATTAATAATGTCAAAAAGTTTTCCAGCATTTGCACCAGCAGATGCTCTTAGGTACATATCTTTATAGAATTCGTTTATATTAGACAACACTGTATTATTTTGAACACCTAGAGTTACGCTTCTTCTGCCTTGTCCCAAGTTAGCTTGTGTCTGTACTGTCACTCTAGAACTATTGATACCCGTATCGAATACAAACTGATTAAAATGATTTGCTGGAGTTTGTTCGATAATTATTTGAGATATACACTCTTTAGCATTCGCTATAACATTTGCATCACCACCATTTGTAGGTAGAGGCAAACTGTTAGATGTTTTGTATATGTTAGCTTCAGATGCAACAACAGTAAACATATAATGCCATATGTACTTATCACTCGTTTCAACTGATTGATATCCAGAAGATGCTAATTGTGCTATAACAGATTGAGGACTAGTTGTTGAAGGCGAGTTGTTATTATTTTCTATACACTTAAACACAATGTAGTCATCGTCTGCACCTCTAACAGTAACAACACTATTTGAAATTGATATATCTTTAGTATCATCAAAGGCATCATAAACTGTGTTTGGTGTCCAAGAATTTTCATAGAACATATATCTAGCACTATTGTTGTCTACCTTATTTCCAAATACAACCTTTCTCTCAAAATCTCTCTTATCTTTCTGAGTATTTCGTATAACAGGTACACCATCAATGCTAGATATTGATCTAGAAGCGAAAATATAATACTCAGCTTCTGGTCTAAGTTTTTCAAGTTGATTTTCAACAAGAGTTTTAATCTCAACAATGTTTCCTGAGTTCAGAGCATTCGAAAATGTGCTACTGTTTAGAGCCGTCAACTCTGTCTCAAAACTTGCACTTAGGGCATCGTTCTGATTCTTGAAGGAGTTAAACAACTCATTCGTTGTTTCAACTTTAAAATTTTCTGTGATAATCTTTGCCATTATTCTTTCCGTTGTAGTTAAGCTGTACGCTGTTCTCTAGTGCTTGGGCCTATGATGTATGGATATTCAGGTTGCTGTAAACTAACATCAGCAAATGTTAAAAAATATGCATATGTACCACTCAGATAATCTGGTGTTACACAAAATCTTCCATTAAACTCATCAAGTGTTCCTGTTGAAGAAATAGGATTATATATGTGGTCTTCCACGAAGGCTCCAGCTGAAACTTGAGTGTAATCGTAATTTCTTCCTTGTGCGGGAGCACTTAATTTTTCATAAGAACTTCTCATTCTAACTACTGGACTACTTGCATCGTTAGGATTTGTAAACCCATAAGGTCCATATATGGGATATCCGTCAAAAGCAAATCCTATAATTTTTGAATGTCCACCCGTCACTCCTGAATCACTGTCATGTCTCAGTTTATCGCTACCGAACACATTAGAGATGTCATTGTAATAAGAACTTGAATCTTCAAACTTAGTGTTGCCTTGCATTCCAAAACTAAAGAATGCACCACTTCTATATGTATACTGTCCAGTTTCGTCTGGTTTTCCATCGCAAGCATCAGTTATAAAATCAAGAGGCAACTCGACTTCATTCCAAGTAAAGTTAGTAGGAGCACTTTTTGCTGTTACAGACAAACTTCTCGTTTTAGATCCTGGTCCAAAAATAAGTACACCGTTTGTTGTTATACCTATAGGCGAATCAACAACAACTGCTTGTGGGTCTCTCGTTTGGCTACCAGCACGATATGTAAATTCGAAGTCATGGTTCTGATCTAATATTTGATGAGTAGGAAATGATCTACTCTGTACTCCATCATTCACAAAATTTATTCCAGCTTTTACTGGATGCGGATCACCATCTGATGTGATTCTTAATGTAGCCATTCTCTATTGCTCCTGTATTCCTATCAAAATTGCATCGTCTGCATTTATTCCCGTTTGTCTCACAAGCAGATGATTAGATCCAGCTATTGTGCTTAAATCTATGGGAGTATCTCCTGGAGAAGCTTGTATTATTCCTATTGGTGTCTTAGATAACTGGAATGTATCCGTTGTAACATTTACAACATAGTAGTATTCATAGTCAGCGGCTCTATTCGCTGTTGTGTTGCCCTCAAGATTACCAGAATTCGTTCCTAGATATTGATTATATAAAACAATCGTATCGTTTACTAGACCATGACCAGTTTTTGTAACTGTGCTTCCTGAGATATCACTAGCACCAAAGATAGTTAATGAGTCTGTAATTTCTGCGATTTGGCAATTTCCCACTCTTGCTCCATTACTCGTAATATTACTAGGAGCATCAGCTTTAAATATAGTTCCCAGTCTTGGCCAAGTTGCAGGAAGTCCGCTAGAGGCTTGAGTTTCAGAACCGTCTATTATGTTAGACCATATCGCACTAGCAGTCACTCTATTAGTACCAGCAGGATTGGTGCCTATATTCATAGATATATTTGCAGTAGCTGTGTTGTCCATGTCTTCAAGGTTTTCCATAGAGTGTACTACATAGAACTTATCAACAACTGGATAATTCGAGATAATGCTATCAGTGGTACTACCTCCTGCAGTAAGAGTGTATGTGTTACTAGAGGGTCTGATAGCCTGTGGACTATATGTGTCACCTGTATAACCAGGTGAGACAATTAACGATTTCTTATAAGATACTTTACCTGTTCCTGCTCCAGCATTACCGTTTGCAGTAAATGTTGAACCGACTGTGACTTCAAGTTTTGTAAACTTAACTTGATTGATTATGTCTGGGGCATCAAGCTTATCATATGTTACTATACTAGGAAACGCATTGGAAATAATATATCCTGTAGTTATAGAATTTAAGTTTGATTCAAATGTCGAATCCATTGGTTCTAAACCGGCAATCATTCTCAACGCTGTAAGCGAATCACTAGAGGTAACTGATCCGTTGCCATCGAAATCCGGAACAAGTACAGTCGCTGAACCAATCATTCTGGTCCAGAATAAGAACCAATCTTGTCTTATTTCAGAAGACATATACTGTACATCATCCCAGGCAGCACCCGCTATATCTATGACAGTGTAATACTCTCCGTTTACTAGGTTAACTGCACCTTGAACCGTTTCATTTGAAACAGAAGCACCTACATTCTGCCATTGTACAGGAGTAGTTGTTCCTGTATCCGTTATCGTGTATGATGTGCCGCTAATTAGATTAGGAGTATGTATTCCAATTTTTGCTGTAGTAGCAAGTTGTACACCTTGAATATTAAATGTAGATATCTCTAGATTCAAATCACTATTTAAAGTGTTATCACTATTTACAAGAGGCTTACTAAAAAGTTTTGTTCCTGCAACACCGACAGTTTCTTTAATTAAAGGTTCATATTTACTTGGAGTTACGATAGAAGAAACTTCATAGGAATATTCTTGATAGAAATCATTATCGTGCAAATTTTTAGAAGACTCACTCAAGAAAGATGTTTTAGTACTCCATTTACCACCAGTCTTACCTTGACCTAAAGCACGAACCGTTGCTTCCGCAATCTTCTGATTATATCTAGACGATGTAGGCTCGTTGTTAATAACATCTACAACTTCACGATCTACATATCTGTATCCTGTTTTAATAACTGCAAGTTCAGAGATTTGACCAGACTGATAAGAAGCGTCTCCTGAAATCTCTGCGTTTGCACCCATAGGCAATGAAGTTGGATCTTCATTAATACTAACAAGTCTCTTTTTGATGCCACCAACAGTAACTGGAACTGTGACTGTACCCTTATTAAGTGTCGCTCCGCTGATAGCTGTTTGTGTTCCTGTTGTGAATATCTCTCCAACTTGAGGACTAACAGAAGCACCTATCGCATTCCAGTTAGAGGGTGAAGTGTCACCCAAAGAAACAATCTGATATTCTTGATTAGGCTTTAAGAAAGATAAACTTATGTTGCCTTCAAATCCATAAAAGCTTATAGGTCTAAAGAAGAAGTCGTTACCTTCTCTTCTCAAGAACTTCGCTTTTACTGTGTAATCTTTTGTATCGCCTGTAGTAAACTGAAAAGTGGTCGAACTATTCTCATAGTTAGTACCTGTTGTTACACTGCCTAAAGATTGGAGAATGATCGAACCATCACCATCAGGATCTGTGTGTATTTTGTTTCCTGATTGATTTATCTGTAAGTCAGCAATCTTGATGTTTTGTGTTATGGTATCTCCTGCAGAAATATCAAAGTCAATTGTATCAAACTGCAACTTGTAATCTTGTTTATTAAACTTAGATATCTGCGTGTTTTCAATAGCAATAGCTACATCGTTTTGATAATCAATACCACCATTCAGAACATTCAGTTCAGTTATTGTTCCTATCTTGACTGTGATTGGACTAAACGCAGTATTGAGTGCAGTGCCTAGGTTTTCGTTTCCAGGTCCGGACATACCATAGTCGTCATTTGCAGTACCTGCGGCACCGCCAGCTTGTCCAATAGGTATGTCTAATAGTGTATCAGCAAAGTCTTCAATCAAATCTGGAATAAGCGTTACAGTTTCAATATTACTCAGGCTAGATATTTCGAAGTCAGCACTACGATTCGTTGCACTAAAACTTTGATTAGCAATTGTACCTATGTATACTAACTTTTCCAATGAAGCGGCATCTGTTACAGTTGAATCATATCTAGCCAGATTGCCTCTATATCTTTGAAGATTGAAAGATGGAGTTGTGATTGTAGGATAAGAAACAACAGTACCAGATTTGTCTCGCAGTCTAGCCAAAGAACTGGAGCTGTCTATATGGAGTTGATCAAATCTAAGTCTATTCAAGTGAAAGTTTTGAAGTTCTTGTGTTGATAAACTACCTTGAGCAACTACTGCCCAATCGTCTGTGTTCGAAGTAGTTGTGAAATCAAAGCTTTGGTTTGCTTGGAATATCTCACCCTCTATTCCTCCAGATGTAGATGCTCCGTAAGTTGTCCAGTTACCAGTTCCACTACCGTTATCCCATATCATATAGTATTGACCACTAACAATATGAGTTTGCGGACCTGGTCCTGTTGTCTTTGTAGAACTGACAACTATTTGAGGAAATATATCTACTTTACTTAATGCTAGAAATATACTATTGAAGAAAAATCTCCATTGGGATCTTGTACTATCAGGCACATCTGCTCGTTGATAAAGATCCGCGGCAAATGCTGGAAAGTTTCCTGACAGATTAAGTACGTTAATATACTCTTGCATAACTTGTCTAGAGTTAACACCTATTGTAGAAACAGTCGTACTACTGGCTGTAAAGGTGTCAGCATCTCCAGCAAGAAAGTGTCCTAGATTATCAGCTGGAATTTTACCAGAACCTGTAGCTTGAGGGGCTGAAAATTGCTGATTGGGTAATTGTAGCTTTCTATGCTCGTTTGTGAACTCGCTTGTTAGTATTTGAGGTGCAATTTGATCTAGTGCTTCCCAGTATTGTGCTTGAGCCGCACTCTTCATACTTTCAGTGAATGCATTTACAGTAGTCGCACTAATTGAATTTACTGCTGTTCGATTCAAATATGTTTTGACTGTATTATAATCATCACTGTATAGGAATAAAAGGGGGTGATTATATTCAATTACTTTTGCAGAACCAGTAAGTGCATAAGGTGTTCCTGTAGCAGAACCTTGATAGCTTAATTGTTCACCATTTGCAATGATTACATCACCACGCTGTATGTCTAAAGCTGTCGTGTTGTTAATTACCATCACTTGGTTACTAATACCAATATCATTCTTGACTGTAAGTGTTGTTGTCGTAGGATCAACATATCCAAATCCGCCATCTACAATCGAGAAATCAATAACGCCTGTAGCTGTATCACTAATCTTTGTGACTCTTCCCTCTGCTTCAATACCAGCCTTTGATGATTGAAGTTTTACCTTATCACCAACTGCTTGATCAGGTAATCTAAGTGAATTTGTAGTATTCACACTAATCGAATCAATTGATCCTGCGATAAGACGACCCACATTCTTAACTGTTATAGTACCGTCATCTGCTTGTGTGATAATCTGTATTCCGTCATCTGCACTAAATGTTCCTGCAAGATTTGATAGGTAGACGATAGGAATCAATGCACCCGAAAAGTTTACAAAGATTACTTCGTCAACAAACGCTGTAGCAAGAGATACATCACCTTTTATTCTTTGTCCTTTCTCAATAGGATATTCGTCAACAGTATAGACAGGGTTACCCTCAAGGAATACATCACCACCCCAGATCGAATCAGACGGGCGTAGAATCGCTGTGCTTGGATAGAATACTTCGATGTCTTCATCAAAGAACATACGGAATAATAACTCAAGACTTTCTTGTGTACCCTTTCTGCGGTACATATCTTGAATATGTTTAATAATGAATCGTGTATCAAGCTTGGTGTCAATAGGTAGATCAGCAAGAAACTTCTTCTTATAATAGATTAGAAATGCAGATAATGTTGTATCAACATCTCGCAACTTAGGAATGTTACGATCATTCTTCTCGTCAAGATGCTCATAATACGCCTGTACAAATGATACAAGAAAATCTCCATCTTCTTGATAGATCGCAGGAAATTGTTGACTTATTCCTGAGTATACAGCATCTCTTAATTCTAAAGCCATGTATTATGTCTCGACTGGTTGAGCAGTTACGGTTACGTCTTCACCACGAATTACAATAATACGATCCTTTGGTGGGCGAATATCTTTATTCACTGTGTTTGCAGTAAACTTAATTGCATTGTTCTGGAAAGATTCAATTGTAAGATTTGACAACTTCACCTCACCTGTGCTATAATTGATAGTACCTACAGATGATTTAAATACTGATACACTTGCATCTTGCTCTGCGGTTACAAGCATGATGTTACCATTACCATCGTCTTGTGCTGATACTAATGTACCTTCTACAGTAAACTTAGTAGACTCTACAGCAGGCTTATATGTATCAAAGCCAAGTGAAGCATCAAACGGATAAGGCTGTACGAGTCCAGACTCAAACGAGAACGATGGACTAGTCGCAAAGTTCAATGCAGGAATATATTCAATGATAGGCTTACTTACAATATCAGTTGATACAATCGATGCATCAAGCCCATCTAGATAAGCCGCTAGGCGTGATTGTCGTAATGTCTTATTAAAGTCATTTAGATTCTGATTGTTATAGTTAAGTATACCAGCATTCACTTCGCTCTGTATCTGAGCCGCACTCTTATCTGTTAAGTTAGGATCGTACACAACTTGTACAACTTGATTCACATACAAGAACTTCGCTACAACAAACACTGGTTCAATTGTTAATGGAGTCTTATCTCGCAGATACGCTCGAAAGTTTGCAATCTCGTAATCAGCCGCACCTTCACCACCTGTTACATCAACAGAGATAATGACCTTTCCAAATTGTGGGGGTGTCGTCTCATCTCCACCATATACGCTAATCGCTTGAATGTTAGGAAATCTAGCACGAAGCAGAGTTTCATAGTCTCGTTTCGTGACTGCTCTTTCTTGAACCTGTAAAGCCTTTGGAGCAAAAGTTCGAATCGACTCAATATCTTCCGCCAAAGAGCCGCCATTTGTCGCACTTGTCATCGTGATTGTGATCGAAGAGGATCCGCCAAAGTTTCCTATCGTTAAGGAAGTCACTCCGTTTGCTGTAGGTCCTACAGTCACTCTATAGGATGCAATGATTGAATCAGTGATCGTAGGTTGTACACCAAACTTATCAGCACCAAACTGTACAGAGTACTTACCATCATTCTCGGGTTGTAGGTAGAATACTTTATCTGTAGCATCTATACCAAAGATATCAGACTTATACACATATGTCTCACCATTGACCTTGAGTGTAAGGCTTCGTGTGTCGATTGTAGCATTTGATAGTATTGTATCTACAGATGATAGAGTCTCGGTAATCATACGACCCTCAAATACATCAACACCGTCTACGGTATATACAGTATCGTTATTTGCTGATCGTGTAGCAACTACTGCTTTATCTGTAATGAAGTTATATGTCTTATTACCACAGCGACCAATCAATGAAGTATTCGCAGGTATATTGAAGTAGTTACTATTCAGATTAGGTGCTACTATTCTAAATGATACCTTTGATGATGCACTTCGAGCAGATGTAGGTAGATAGTTGAGTTCTTTTGCATGAGAGATCACAGAGTTACGCTGAGAAGCACTATCAAGGAACATCTCTGAGATGGCCATATTATAGTAATAGCTATTATAGTATGTGTTATATGACAGCACATCTAACAATACATTCATGTTAGATCCTTCGTAGTCATAGTCTTTAAACTTCTCTTGATTCTTTAGAAAGGTCTTGAGTGCTTCCTTAGTCTCATTAAAGTCCATATTTGTGATTGGTGACAAGTCTGCCATTTTATCTTACCCTATTTAAATCGATTGTAAGTGAAGATGTAGTAGTGGTATTTATGACACTAAACACAATCTTTACTCTAAGTTCATTTGTTTCTGTATTCGCCTGTACTTCTACAGAGCGTAGATTACAGCGTGGTTCATATGTTCGTATTGTAGACTTAATGTTCTGTTCTAATATCAACATCGTGCTTTGATCAATATTCTCGAATAGACTACCTCGTATATCACACCCTATATTAGGTTGCATGAGTCTTTCACCACGATCAGTGAGTATTAGGTTGCGTATACTTTCTTTCACAGCATTCTCATTAATCACACGAGAAGTATCCTTACGCCCAGGTATCTGCTCTAGATTTCTTGTGAAATCAGAGAAGAACTCTTGTGATCGTGTGCGTGGTGTTAATGCCATTTATGATACCTTTTATAGTGTATTTATACTAATTATCGGGACGAAGAAGGCTAAATGATTCTTCTACTTGACTTGGGATATCGAATATGCTATTATTATCTACAAAGCTAAATGTACCATCATTGTTCTCTTCTTGCTTATGTGTAGACTTATCAAGGATATTGAAATCGTCATCTTGCTTCATTCTCTTTCTATAACCATCTTTTCTGTGTGTAGTCATCATGGCTTGGAGCTGAAGTAGTTCAGTTCCTGGTGAGAACCTATCTTCTTGACGCCAGCGAATATCCTTCTGATCTGCTACATATCCTTCTCTATTACCTACATGAAGCTTTAGATATCTTCTTCCTACACCAATACCAGTAAAGCCCGCTCTCGAGGCTGCAATGATTGTCTTCATACGATTATCTTCAGTCACATCTAGCTGAACACTAAAGCCCGAAAACTTATGATGATATCCCGCTGTACCCTGCTTTGTAATCTTACCGTATGTATTCGCATCACCTCTACTTGAGGTCGCTACTCTACCTTGCCGTAATACATACTTATCACCAGTCTGATTTGATATACGCAATAACTTAGCAAGTACACTATTACTCAAGTCTTGCCATTGATTACCATCAATGACTTTATCACTCCATGTAATCAATCGCCCTGGTCCTAAGCCAGATTCACTCATACCATTAATTGCTTTTGTCTCGTCAGCAGTAATATATGGTGATGTCACATAGTCTACATTCGTAGGTATCGAAAGTAGACCAGTACTTGGATCTATATAACCCAACTCACCTGGTTGTCGATACTTGACTACATCTCTTTGTTTAATACCACGACTAGTCTGGTATGACTCTTGTTCTACATACCTATTTGGACTATTATCAAGTGCTAGTTCATTAATCTTCGCTTCGACTTCTTGTTTCACTTCTTCAGCAACTTCTTTCTGGACACGAATCGCACCGTTATCTTCTGCTTTCTTCTGTTCGATCTTATCTTGTGTGTCAAGTATTTGCTTTTCTTTCTTGACAACTTGTGCAACTTCTGCTATCTCATCAGCAGGTCCAAATAGTATGGCCATGATAGTCTCTGTGAAGTTACATATCTTGTGCATGATTAACTGAATATTCATTAATGTAGGTCTTTCAAATGCGGCTACCATCTCTGCAATGAATGCTTCTACATTATCTTTTATTCGTTGTACTGTTTCACTAGAGAAGAAGTCTTCTATCTCTTGCTTCATCTTTGTTACCATACCTAATATCTTTTCACCAGGGTTACCTACAATCTCAGTAATCTCTTCAATTGCACTATCTATTGCTTTACGCACCTTCTCTTCGACTTTCTCTATAATCTTATTAATGGTCTTAATCAACGATTCTTTTAACGCCTCAACCTTCAACTTCTGTGCTAGAGCAATCGCAGCCTTCTTGGGATCTAAGTCATTGAGATTTAAACCATTTAATTTGGCTATAGTGGCATCAAGAAGTGTGAAAGCACTGAGTAGTTCTGCTAGGGTATTACCAAACGCACCACATAACCCTTCATTGATTGTTTTACCTAGATTTGTTTCATAGTGAAAGTCTAAGTCAGATAATGTCTGATTAATCACCTGATCAGTACCTATAGCACCGTCATACTTGTTAATTGATGTCAGTATATCAACTGTATTGACATTATTGGTTAACACATAGTCAGCAATCTCTGTATAGGTAAGAGGAAACTGATCATAACGATTTTGTAGTGTAGAATACTCAGATAAGTTCTCTACATCAAGCAAAGCGTTTAACTTGTCTGTAATCTCGACAACTGTGGCTCTATCTACCTGGTCCAATGGATCCGGCTGTGCAATCAGAGCAGAGAAGTCAATAGTGCCGACAGGTGCAGTCAGAGCAGAACTTTGCCCTGATATCGGTGTAGTATTTGTGCATTCTATCGACATTTATGTTACCTTTTTGTTGACAAGCAGGTTTATATGTGTTATAATGAAAGATTCACCTAGATATTTATTCGTCATCATCTGATCTCATAATATTCGTTATCGCATGCCACCATCTCTTCGTCTTAGCAGGTATTTCTGGGGCGGGGGCGTTCTTGATCTCCTGAGGCTTGACAACTTTCGCAAGTTCTGTTACACTTATGTTTGGCACATTTGAACTAGCTACATGACCTGGTGCTACAAACGTAGCAAGAGATGTTGCAAGACTGCCAGCTGTTGATGTGGCCGTAGCGGCTGCTGTGCCACTACCAATCAGAACAGAGGCTGCGGGTACTACTGAGTCAAGTGATACAGCAAGTGTAGCACCTATACCTAATGTACCTATAGCATATAGATTCATGGCTGCACCTGCTGATAGTCCTAATGTACCCACTGAAGATATACCCATATTCGTGAGACACGTTAGATTCATTGCTGTGTTTGATTGAAGCTTCAAGCCTGTCGAACTACTAATATCAATACCATTCATACCTACATCAGGAAACGGTAGAAGCTGTGCTGATATCGCTGGAGTACCTGTGCTGTGTATCTTCGTGTACGCAATACTGTACATATTCGTCTTATATGAGTCAACATGGAAGTCACCACCATCTCCAGCTGGATTACCTGGCATGAGACACTTCCAATACATACCACCAAGTGTAGCAAGACCTTTAATGTTTGTGTTCGCAACTAGATTGATATCATCAGCAGTCGCAAATACCCCGACACCCCCACCAGATACGTTTACTTTTACACCAGCATCTAGATTAATGTTTCTTGCAGCCCGTACATTAAAGTCTGTACATTCGATATCTAATCGGCCATTGACTTGTATCTTGCCGCTCTTGCCAATCTTTAATGTATAGTCTTCATCGATTGTACTATGAGAAGAACCTCTCACATAGGTTGACTCAATACCCTGAGTTGTGTTATACTTGTCAGCAAATGCTTTAACAAAGATAGTACCATTCGCATCAATCTGGAATACGGAGCCAGAGGAGTGGGAGATGAGAAAATAATCACTTGCTTCTCCATCCATACCTGATCCTAGTACAATGAAGTTATCTCCATCTGCGGATGCTATGACTCTATTCTTATAGTTGTTCTCGGGCATCATGATTGGTGGCTCGTCAAACGTCTCACCATTCGCTTGAGGAATATTCGTATTCGCTAGTACTCGTTGTGCAAGAGTCTGACCCTGACTGGCTCCTTCACCACCTTGATATCGATGTAGATCAGGCTTACCAAATTGATTCACGCTCTCTGGTGGTAGATAACCATCTTCGCCAGGCTCACCACTTCCATAAGGCATTTGTAGATGCTGACCAGGGAGTCTTCCCATAATCATTGGTTGCTGTGCTTCTCTTCCGTCTACAAAGAAACCAAATACCCATTCACCTACATTAGGAATCACAGGCGATACACCATACGATCCATCTAATACAGTCGCCCATGGTAAATGCTCTGTAGGAACACTATCTTCATCACCCTCACTCGCACGTGGCGGATGAATACCAAACGCTCTTACACGAACTCTACCTGCATTCGACAGGTCATTGTTATCTTCAACAACACCCGCAAAGTACAACATATTATTAAATCCACTCATTCTTTATCCTTATAATTCAAATAGATCGTATACATCAATGACATTCCCAATAGGCCTAATATCATAAACTCTTCGTATGTCATGATGCTAAACCACCCTTGGTAATCGTAAGAGACTGCTTATAGATATCTCCCTTAAAGCTATGAGAGATTCCCATAACAAAATACTTACCACTTCGCTCGCTATCAGTCTCTCTCGTACCTGATAATGTATTACTAAACTTATATAGGTCAAGATTAATCACCATCCCAGGATATATTTCGTGTTGGCCATTGATATCAATCGTAAAAGAGTTCAGATTCATATGATAATCCACAGCAGGCTTCGTTGTATAGTTCTCGTAGTAATGCTGATAAGGCTTATCCTGCTCGCCTCTGTTCTGGCCTATCTGAGCAAAGTCAGTAATCAGTGTCGTGCTAGGTGCCAATGCGGAAGGCATATAGGAATCTACAAACTCCTGGGAGTGCGTTAGCTTTAAATCGCTAGGCGCCTTGTAGTCCTTGTATTCGCTTGTGTAATCATACTGGCGTGAGATACGGGTCCTGTTGGCGATATCGAGTTCAGTTACGTTTCTCCTATACGCACCATCCTTCATTTCAGCGAAACTATCGGCCTTCTTCCCATAGGTGATATCATTCACCGCTTGTTGGGCTTTCAGCTGGCCTGGACCTGTGTTATCATTTAACACGCTGTAATTAAAAAATAAGCGATTCCTTTTCTCTATGGTTTTACCCTTAAACTCCCCGTATTTTTCGATTAGATACTCATGCGTACAGAAAAAATACTTCTCTCTTGTCTCAAAGAACCTGTATAAGGAGCTTTTATTTCTATTAGAGTATGCTCTTCTAGATAAAAATTGCATTGCGGCATCGGGTCTTAATGATGGAATGACTAAAGTTTGCTCTCCATCTGTTTCTTCTATCTCTATACGCTTCTTACTATTAGAATAATATTCATCAAAGATGGATTGAGCCATATCTGATATCTTTTGTTTACCAAATGATCTTTTAATTTCTTTTGTATCTGAATTTAACTTATCTATTGTAGTGAAATCAAGTGTGTATTTCATCATACGATCATTGATTGAACTATCAGGAGAGATATTATCTACCGCATATACAATAAAATCATATGTTTTTGTCTCTCCATAGAAGTCTGTTACAGTAATTTGTAATGATTCTTCTCCTCGTATGGGAACATCTTCTAATAGATTATTACTTTCTTGTATTGTCATCCGACCTGATATGTAAGGTGCGTTGATACTTTCAGATAATGTCCAGCTTGTTACGACCTTTGTGAGATCAATATAGTCCTGTGAATTCTTTTGGCTTGGTGTTTCTTTACCAGGAAACAACGGTCGAAGCTTCACGGACCGTAGTGTGTGGAATCCAGCTTGGGCTTGTTTAGTTGTCATTCAATACTCGTTCTAATTGATCAGTAATGGTCGCTAATAAGGCTTTATTCACGAGAACGATCTCTCGGCGGCTCTCGTTGAGAGAGAATTCATGGTCATATACACGAACAGGAAAGAAATTTGCTTTCTCGGTTGGCGAGGAATTGAGATATGATGCACGATTTAATCGAATATCAGGATCGGAATGCGATTGATAGTGTACGATATTCGCTGAGATTGTTGTATTTTGTGTCCACTCAATTACTTTATCACCTGTAGCACCTGATGCATTCTCATATTGTACTTTCATATAGTTTAATAAATCTTTTTCTTCCTTAGGCCATTCTGTATATGGATCAACAATATTATTTGATAATAAAACTAACCAAGCATATCGTACATCATCGTAATAATAAAATGCAACATCTTCGGGCTTTTCTCCCTCTTGGACTGTATAAGTCATATAAGCAAGAGCAGAAGTCTTTACGATTCTATCAAGTTGAGCCTTTCTTGTGATATCAAGCAGGTCAACTCCATTAAATTTTGTTGTAGGAAATGCTGAGAAATACATATTATGCTCCGTTTACCTGAAATGTTACACCTTCAATGCCTGATGCAACTGTACCAGCGATCTGAGCATCGGTGAATCCTTGCGATTGTAGTTCTGATTTTGTTGTTGTTCTTGACTCTGTAGCACCAGATGGTAATGTTTTAACGACAGTTACTTCATCATCTGTTCTTGATGAACTACCCGAGGGTGCAACACCTGTAGGATTATTTACAATATTAGGATTATATTCAGCAGATTCGCCATCTCCTTGTAGATTTGAAGTAATACGATCATCAAGCTTTTCGCTGATTGCTTCTTCTAATAAATCAGTGGGTGCATTATCGTCAGCAGTATGAATAAATGCTTCATTTAATGTCATTGTAATACGAACAGCCGAAGGTTTACCACCTTTTTGTATTGCAATTCCGTTTGGTGTATAATCTACACTTAATTGTGAGATCATTGAAGTCTTAAATCTAAAGTAATATGACTGGTCAACACCCATTAAATAAGTATTTACCATCGCTGGATATCTTAATATACCACGATCTAATACTTGAGCACCTGTCTCAGAGTTTTCTCCCAGAGGAGATGTTGTCTTGGGTAGTACCATGCGTTGCAGAGTACGAATAATTGTTTTTAATTGTCGTGATTCTTCTTCACTTTCTGGTGATAATAACCACTCTAGTGAATGTACCTTAAGATCAACACCTTTAAATACAAGAGTCGCAAAAGGATTAATTGCTGTACCACGACCTACACCAATACCATTTGCAATATCAGGACTGATTGATGCTAGACCTGCTGTTGTAAGAAATCCTACACCATCTGCGAGTGTATTAGCACCTTTAATTAGTGCATCTTTTGCACCCTCTTCACCAGAAAATAGTCCACCAATTGCATTACCAGCGGCTGTTCCCACATCTTTTAATTCACCAGCAAGTTGAGTCGCAATATTCTGAGCATCTTCTGGTCGACCTGCTAATTGGGCTGCGGTAGTACCAAGCAATCCAAGTTCGTCACCCCCAACATTAATTTTAAAATTATCTTGAATAACTTTAGGTAGAGGTAACATTATTTCAGCAAGACGTTTTTCTTCTGATCCTTTTGTGCCACCATATGTATACTCAAAAAATCGCATCAATGTTCCGTGGGCACCTAAGTTCTTAGGAAAAGTCATTACACTTGAAGGACCTCTTTGCTCGACCTTTCTTCTTGCCATGGCTTCTATGGGGTTTGTTTTAAGTAATCCTTGTGTCATCTCTGAACCTTTATATAAATAATAAGTTAGTCTATGGTAATTATTTATATGTATTGGAGATATTGTGCCTAATTATTATCAGGGTCGATTTAAGCCTCGTAATCCCGAGAAATATAAGGGCGACCCGACAAATATAATTTATAGAAGTGGATGGGAACTCAAGTTGATGTCTTATTTAGATAAGCATCCTCATGTTACTAAGTGGAATAGCGAAGAAATTGTTATACCCTACCGCTCACCGATCGATGGAAAAATGCACAGATATTTTCCAGACTTTTATGTGGAACAGATAAATAAAGAAAAGCGTAAAGAAAAGGTACTAATAGAGGTGAAGCCATACGCTCAAACACGACCACCTAAGGTACAGAATACTAAGCGTAATAAGCCTACTAAGCGATATATAAATGAAGTGAAGACTTGGGGCATAAACTCTGCTAAATGGAATGCGGCTGAAGAGTTCTGTAAAGATAAAGGTTATATCTTTCGAATCATAACAGAAAATGAATTAGGAATAAAATAATGTACGAATATAAAACAAAAGTAGTGAAGATAGTTGACGGTGATACAGTTGATGTAGACATTGATCTGGGTTTTGGTATATGGCTATATAACGAGCGTGTACGCATTATGGGTATTGATACACCAGAATCAAGAACAAGAGATAAAGTTGAGAAGAAGTTTGGTCTAGCCGCTAAAGCAAGACTGAAGTCTCTACTCGGTAAGAACCCAGTATTGAAGACACAGATCAGTAAGAAAGGCGAAGATATGCGTGGGAAGTTCGGTCGTGTACTCGGAGACTTTGATGTATATTGTGCTAAAGCTGATGCATGGCGACCAGCTACTCAGATATTAGTAGAAGAGGGTCATGCTGTACCATATTTTGGTGGCTCAAAAGATGAAGTTGATGCACAACATTTAGCTAACAGAGACCGATTAATCGCTGAAGGTATTGTAACACTATAATGTCGAAGAAAGAGTCTGTAAATTGTTTAAGTCGCTCATGGGAAAAACGCTTGAAGAAGCGTTTAAAAGCCAAAGAAAGACAAGCAGGCAAAAAAGAGGTTCGTAATGGCAATACTATTTGATGAGTTATTAACCAAGGGTATCAGGCAGGGAAAGATTCCTGCTAAAACGAGTGAGGCTCGTGATTGGTATCGTGGTCAAGCCCAAGAATATAAAAGAGTTCGAGAGAATGATTTCTTTGGTAAGAAAGGCGATAAAGAAAGAATGGCGTCTCGACCTATTCTTGGTGGAATGTATATGTACGAGTATTCAGCAAAGCATAAAGATACTCTACCATATTATGATAGATTACCACTAATCTTTCCATATAAGTCAGTTAAAGGTGGCTTCTACGGACTGAATATGCATTACTTGCCTCTACCACTTCGTGCTAAGTTGATGGATGCTTTATATGAGACAGCAAACAATAAAGCATATGATGAGACGACTAAGATAAAAATTAGCTACAAGATATTAGATAAAGCGGCTAAGTTTAAAGAATTTAGACCTTGTGTTAAAAGATATTTAACATCACAGGTCACAAGTAAGTTTATGTATGTGTATCCTTCAGAATGGGATATCGCATTATTTTTACCAACAGAAAGATTTGTTGGTGCATCGAAAACAAAAGTTTGGTCAGACTCCAAAGGGAAGATACAATGACATTCAATATAGCAGACTTCAACTCAAAATTGCATGAGCATGGTGGTGTAGCAAAAACTAACTTATTCTTTGCTAGAATTAATATACCTCAAGCACTAATTAATGAGTTTGTGGATATACCCGTATCAAGAGATTTGGAGTTCTTCTGTAGAAGTGTTACTCTACCAGAACTTGATATCACAACAGGAGAAGTTCAGCCTCAAGGTTTTGGACCAGTTGTTCGTAGACCACAGTCTATGAATTTTCCAATATTGCCTGCTGTGTTTATGGTAGATTCAAACTTTGGTATTATGAAGTTTTTTCATAGATGGATGCAAGCAATCGTAAACTACGATAAGAGTGGCGGTAATTTTGGTGCAGTAAATAATGCATTACCATTCGAGATGGGCTACAAGAGTGAATATGCTACTACAATGGATGTCGCAGTATTCTCTCAAAACACGAGAAAAGTTGAATATGTTTATAACTTTGCAGGACTATATCCATTGAATACTGGTAATGTATCTCCTTCTTGGGAAAACCAAGGAGAGGTACTGACATTACCCGTAGGATTCACATACGATCAGTTGAAAGTAAGTGGTTCAGAAACTGGTAGAGTACAATCAGATGTACCTGGCTCAACAACAGGCAGAATGTTAAGATGGTTTTCGTCAATTAATCAGACGGTAAATGCGATAGAAAGTATTAGAAGACCTACTGATATTCAAGATGCAGTTAACAATATTCAAACAGTAAACACAATATATAATTCATTTAAATAATTCTATAATATAGGAGAAGTGAGATGGCGTTACCGAAGATCGATCTTCCGTTGTTCGAAACGGAATTACATTCAACGGGTGAAAAGGTAAAGTATAGACCCTTTACGGTGAAAGAAGAAAAAGTTCTTTTGATGGCTCAAGAGTCAGCAGATGCAAAACAGATGATATTGGCAATGAAACAAATTGCTGGAAACTGTTGCTCAGATGTTGACATAGAAAAACTACCAATGTTTGATCTAGAGTATTTGATGCTTCAAATAAGAGCAAAGTCTGTGAATAATGAGATCACTTTCACGATACAAGATCCAGACACGAATGTGCCAGTTGAGTTAACTCTTGACGTTGACGATATTCAGATAAGTGTTTCTGAAGGGCATACCAAGAAAATTGATGTATCAGACGATATGTTTCTAATGATGCGATATCCCACGCTAGAAGAAGTTGGTATGTTCTTAGAGTTAGCAAACCTTGATGGTGATGAAGACGAGAATATGGCTAAAGCTTCTGAAACACTATACAGCGTGATGATTTCTTGCATTGACACAGTAGTAAATGGCGATGAGGTAGAAAAGTTAAGTGATTATACCTCAGAAGAAGTTAAAAGTTTTATTGATTCTCTTCCTGGCGGTACTATTGAATCGATGAAACAATTTTTTGATACTGTACCTGCGTTAAAATATACGACAAAGTATACTAACTCAGAAGGCGAAGAGAAAGACTTAGTATTGGAGGGCACCGAAACTTTTTTTCTCTAATGTTGAGTCATATTAGTCTGGGAGCATACTACAAAATGATGTTCTCAATGGTTCAACATCATAAATACAGTATAAGCGACTTAGAAAGTATTTTGCCTTATGAAAGAGATTTGTATGTTGAAATGCTAGTTGATTTCATAGAAGAACAAAATAATCAAAAACAATAACGGAGTAATTATGTCAGAAGAAACAAAAGCAGAAGTGTTTCACCCTGCTGATACAAACGGTGATGGAAAGGTGTCTAAAGACGAAGAGCAGTTATACCTCGAGTTTAGACGTAAAGAATTAGAAGATGCGGATGCTATGCGTGATGCACAGCGTAACATGACATGGTTTGCACTCGGTGGATTGTTGTTATATCCGTTCGCTGTTGTTCTAGCATCTCTTGTAGGTCTAGATCAAGCACAGAAAACATTAGGCGATATGGCACCAACATACTTTGTTGCTGTTGCTGGTATCGTAGCGGCATTCTTTGGAACTCAAAACTTTGGGAAGAAAAAGTAAATGGAAGCACCACTAGCCGCATGGAATGAATTGTCTTACTTTGATGGTATATTGTTTACTGTCTGGTTAGGCATACTTTACTATGGAAAATGTTGGATCGATAGTAAATTTAAGGATTAAGTATAATGGCAGAAATGACACCTGAAGAAGTCAGTCGAAGATTTGATCAAGTATCAAGAGAAATTGAATCATCATCCGACCGGGTAAACACACAACTAGACAATATGATGACGGACAGTCGTCATAAAGAGATGATAGGTCTACTGGCTTCAATCAATAATCAGTTAGGTTCACAAACTGGCTTTCTAGCAGATATTGAAAAGAATCAAGAAGAAGCGGAACAGCAAGCAGAAGCTGATAGCGAAGCACAAAAAAGAGCCCAACAAGAAAGTACAGTAACAGATGATGACGGTGCTAAAAAAGCTGGTGGCATGAAAGGCGTCTTTGGTAGTGTCATGGGTGGTGTAAGTGGTGCAGTTGAGTCCCAAGGCGGTAAAC
>Ga0187217_1000026_pt1 | contig 49306 bp, 62 predicted proteins | sample 15SPOviralmetaG_FD_130165 | JGI IMG/M metagenome (GOLD analysis project Ga0187217, IMG submission 130165) | Marine viral communities from the oligotrophic San Pedro Time Series (SPOT) site, San Pedro Channel, CA, USA - 15 SPOT_SRF_2010-09-15... | ecosystem: Environmental > Aquatic > Marine >... | reverse complement strand
TAAAGAGACACAGATTGGTAAAATCGAAGTGGTCGGAAAATACAAATCAGTTCAAGTAAGAACAGATACTGTAGTTATGGAAAATGGCGAAGAATTATCAAGAAAGTATCATAGACATGCTTTATCTCCAGACGCAGTTATAACTGATGAACACACAGAAGTTCAAGCAGTATGTAACGCAGTTTGGACACAAGATGTTAAAGATGCTTATGCAACTTTTAAAGCTGAACAAGAAGCTAAAGAAGCTGCACAAGGGGAGGAATAATTAAATGACTAACGCAAGAGATAAGGCAAACATACCAGTATTAAATTTTCAATCTAAAGGTATAACAGTTTCAGATACAAATACTGCTTTTGTATATGTAGAAGAAAATACTGGAGATGCTGGAGATACAGCAGGAATTTTATTTAAAACTTCTTCTGCAGATGGATTTTTTAAATCTGGTATGATTTTAGAAGATGATGGAACTCATTATGCAAAAGGTAAATTACACATAGTACAAAACAGTGAATCAAACAACAATAATGCAACAGTATCAGATGCAAAAATTACAATTTTAAATGATGGAAAAGTTGGTATTGGAGATACAGCACCTCAAGATTTTTTAGAAATAAATGGTTCTGGCAGAGGTTTAGGTGGATTAACTATTTCAAATAGTACACACCATGATGCTGCTTTGAGTTTTGCTAGAAGTGATGGTGCAACAGCGAGAATTTATACTGTAGAACCAGGTTCAACACATACATCAAAATTAAATTTTCAAACAAGTGATGCTTCTGGTAGTGCACCAAATTTATTAACGGCTATGGTTATTGACCATAATCAAAATGTTGGTATCGGAACTACATCTCCTACAGCAAAACTTCAAGTAACTACAGCTAGTAGTGGAGTAAGTGTTAATGCACTTGCCGATGAATTATTTATAGAAGGTAGTACTAATTCAGGAATGACTATTGGTTCTGGTAGTTCAAATGTCGGACAAATATTTTTTGGAGATAGTGAAGATAACGATATAGGAAAACTCTCTTATACTCATAATGAAAATGCAATGATGTTTACTGTTAATGCAGCAGAGAGAATGCGTATCAACAGTAATGGAAACATTTCGATAGGAACTACAAACTCTACACAAGCAAAAGTTTATATAGACCATACTGGAGATGTAGATGACAATGGTCTTTATGTATATTCCAATATTGGTCAAACAGTTCCTCTTTTAAGAGTTCTTCAAGATGGGGCAGGTTCTAATCAACCTGCTGTTCATGTTAGAAATGATGGTTCTGCAGGCGGTATACTAATTGAAAAAGGAACTAGTGGAGCAACTGCAAATACTGGTCATAATCAAGTTATAGCAGATGGTTCTGCTAATAGTGGATTTAGTATTCTATCTGGTAATACATCTAATGGAGCAATATGTTTTGGAGATGATGGAAATAATTGTAAAGGATATGTTAATTATGCGCACAATGGCGACCATTTAGATTTTGGAGTTAATGGTGCAGAAAAAATGCGTGTTTCATCAGATGGGGATGTTGGTATTGGCTTAACCTCTCCTGCACATAGATTAAGTGTATTTGATGGTTCTACTGGAATAGTTGCAAGATTTGCTACAACAGGAAATCGTAGTTTAGATATATCTTCAGCAGATAATGGAGCCTATGCAGGCGCACATTGGAATAGAGATGTAAATTCAGCAGGTGGTATTCATACTTGGTCTATTGAAGGTAATGAAAAAATGCGTATCACATCAGCAGGATATGTTGGAATTGGTAATTCTGTAACAAATCCTGGTAATGCTTATTTAACAGTTAAACCAACATCTACAAGTGGAAGAAATATTGCAATTTATACAAATGGTTCTGTTGGAAATAATGCAGGATTATTTTTTAATGCAACTGAAGGTGCAGGAAATTTAGCAGAAATTAAAGGAGAATATGTAGGTACAAATTCTGGTCATTTAAAATTCAGTACATCTATGAATGAGAGAATGCGTATCGACTCATCTGGAAATTTATTAGTAGGAACTACATCAAGTGACCCTGCTTTTGGAGCAACAACAGGATTTGAAGCACAATCATCAGGTCAAACTCATGTATCAGCTAGTGGTACAGGTTTAATAGTTAATAAAACTGCAAGTAGTGGAACTGCTATTCAAATTAGACAAGCAGGAGCAACAAGAGGTCAAATCGGTATTAAAGATAATAATTCTATCTTTTTAGCAAATGATAATTGTGGAATGAGATTTTTCAATGGGGGTAATAATATTACACCTTCAGATGACGCAGGTGCAGGTAGAGATAACGCACTTAATTTAGGTAATGGTAGTTTAAGATGGAATGACATTTATGCAACTAATACATCAATACAAACTTCAGACGAAAATGAAAAACAATCTATTCAATCTTTAACAGCTAATGAAATGAAAGTTGCTAAAAGACTATCTTCATTAATTAAAACTTTTAAATGGAATAGTGCAGTAGAAGAAAAAGGAGATAGTGCAAGAATACATACAGGATTAATAGCACAACAAGCAAAACAAGTATTTGATGATGAAAGTTTAGATGTTAGTAAATATGCTTTTTGGTGTTTAGATACTTGGTGGGAAAAAGAAATTTCTGTAGATGCTACTGAAGAAAAAGATGCTCATACTTACATTGACATTAAAGATGAAGCTACAGAAAGTTACACTGAAAAAACAAGACTTGGTTTAAGATATTCTGAATTATTTTCATTTATTCAAGCATACAACGACCAAAGATTTACAGAATTAGAAGCTAGAATAACAACACTAGAAGCTAATAACCCATAATAATAAGGAGAAAATAATATGGCAACAACATACGAATGGTCTTTCCCAAATTTTGAGACAGACGCAGATAACAAAGTAAAAACAATTCATTGGAGATACACAGCAGTTGATGGAGAATACTCTGCAACTATGTATGGTTCTGATGGCGAAACAAACGACCAAAACTTTGATACAATAACAAAAGAAGATGCTATAGCTTGTGTATTAGAACATTCAGATACTACTGAAGCTGATATGAAAGCTAATCTTGATGCACAAATTGCATCACAAAAAGCACCTACTTTAGTATCAAAAACTAAAGATTGGTAAACATCAAATGCCTAAGAAAAGAATAATTAAATCGTATCCTGAAGAAACAGTTGGAATAAGATTATCTTCGCATGAAAAAATTTGTGCTGAAAGAATGAAATCTATTCAAGATAGTATAAAAGAATTAAATAAAGAAGTTAAATATCTTAGGCAAGATGTTTCAAAAGGAAAGGGTGCAGTTAGTTTATTGGTTTTTATAGCAACTATATTAGCTGCACTTATTGGAATGTTTCAATTTAAATAAGGAGATTAACATGTGGTTTAGTGCAATTAAATTAGCAATATCCGCTGGTAGTAAAATTTACGCTAACAAGCAAAGAACTAAAATGGCTATGTCAGATGCTCAGCTAATGCATGCATCTAAAATGGCTAAGGGGGAAGAACAGTATCAAGGTAAATTATTAGAATCAAGAAATGAAGACTGGAAGGACGAGGCCGTTTTGATAATTTTAAGTTTGCCCATAGCAATTTTGGCCTGGGCAGTTGTAAGCGATGATCCTACAGCTATGGATAAAGTAAAATTATTTTTTGATATGTTTGCTACACTACCTTCATGGTTTACAAATCTTTGGATCCTTGTTGTAGCATCAATATATGGAATTAAAGGGACTCAGATTTTTAGAGGTGGAGCCAAAAAATAAATAAATGAATATATTAGATTTATTAAAAAAAAATATAGTAATTGTTCCTGTAATTATATCTTTAATTGTAGGAACATTTACTGGTGTTAGGTATATAGTAAACTTAACAGAAACTATTAATAAAAATAAAAAAGAAATTACTATTATTAACGATACCCATCTTTATAATTTTAAAACTTATATAGCTAGATTACAAGAAAATCAAAATCATCTTTTATTAAATATAGAAAAAAATAAAGGTAATACGATTGTTACAAATGACAAACTTAAAACACTTGAAGAAAAAATAAAACAATTAGAAATAGATTTTACAAATTTATTAATAAAAAGAAGTAATTAAATGACTAAAAAAACAAACACTATGTTAATTGCATTATTAGGTACAATTCTTATGGGCCTAAGTACATGGGTTTTAATTACTTTAATAGAACTTCAAACTTTAGTTTATATGCTACAAACTGAATTACAAAATATTGATAAACAATTTGGTAGAGTTTATAATTTTATAGATTCAGTCAGATCAAAATAAATTTATTACACCTTATACATTGTGTATTTAACTGTTAATTCCTCACCCTTTTTAATTAATCTATTCGTGATTAAATTAGTTTCCTCATAATACAAACAATCTTCTTTTTCTTTTATACAATTTGGTTTATTACTATGATTAATAAATCCTCCTAATGGTGTTCTTATAACAACATTAAATTCAGTTGTATGATGCATTACACCTAAATTAATATTTTTCTTTATATCTTTAGTTGCAAATATACCTAAGCCATCAATATCAGATTTTTGTATTGTTAAATTATTTGGTAGTGGTTTATATTTTTTTGTTTTCATATATCCTTTATTTATGAGCCTTTTTAGCAGGTTGCTCAGCTGCTTCGGTTTACTAGTACTGATGTAGGCTAGAGAGGATAGTGCCTATTACTCATCCTTGTACCATTGTCTGTTAGCTGTTGCCTTAAAGGTCTTACATACAGTTCTAACTTCTAACCGAAACTGGTTATAACACTTCTTTAAAAGCTAAATTACTTTCATTATAATTTAATCTTCCTGTGTCTACATTATAAGTTGCTTGGCCACACTGACCAGTATCACCGCTAAATCTAGATTTTAATACAGCAAATTTAACTATATTTCGATCAGATTTTTCTATTGCCATCATGTTTCTTGCAAAACCTACAATGTCAAAACTTATTTGTTTAATTGATCCCGATCCCTTAATCGAATCTAGATTAGGCATAATACCTTCCTCAAAACTTTTACCTTCACCAGAACTTTTTCTTAAGTGAGATATTAATGTTAAGTGAATATTATATCTTTTAACAATTTTTAATAAAGAAGACATAACTTTATCAACCGCTTCATTTCCTATTGCACCGTCAACACCTTCACTTACAGCAATAGTTATATGATCAAGTATCAAGTAACTACAACCTAAAGCTGCTAAGTATTCAATCCTATCTAACAAAGAAGTATCAGCTACAGATCCTTGATGATCTAAAAGAATTAATCTTTCATCACCAAATACTTTTTCATAACCTTTACGTGCTTCTTCTTCAGTAACATCATCAGGCATTCTAATATTTTTATTAATAGACATACCAATAAGTTTTGTTGCAGTATCACCGATAGATTCCTCTAATGATATTAATCCTACCTTAGTATCAGATTGCTCTAGTAAATTTAATATTGTTTCTTTAACAACAGTAGATTTCCCAGATCCTGTACCAGATGTAAATAAAGTAATCTCACCTAATCTCATTCCAAAAAGTTTATCATTTAAACCTTTAAGACAATTAGGATAAGGTACAGATTTAACTGTAGATCTTTCTTTAAAAGCATCCCAAATCTTTTCACCGCTAACAAAGTTATCAGGCTTATATACTTTAGCACCCCAAACATTAGATAAGTAAGTATCAGATTGTTGTTTACATAAAGCATCGTTAGCGTCTTTATAAACACTATTAACAATATAAGCTTTACCAGGCTTTATAACATGAGCAGCATCATTAGCAGAAGCAATACCAGGCTCATCATTATCAAATGCTAAAAATACTTTATCGTATTTATTAATAAAATCTAAATTAGAAGCTATATTACGTCTAGCTGATTGAGCACCATTAACAATTGATACAACATCAAATTTGGCTTTGGCTTTAGTAAGCATTTCAATTATAGATAGACAATCTATTTCACCTTCAGTAATAACTAAGTTTTTATATCTACCACAATTAGATTGATTAAATAACTCAGGTACTTCGGCTTTACCAACAACTCTAAAATCTTTAGTTGCTACTAGCCTTTTCTTATATGCTTTAACTTTTTTATTAATTGTAATCGGATAGTAATGACTAATAATATTTCTATCTTGATCATACTCAACCTTAACTCCAGCATTGTATAATACTTGTTTAGATATATTTCTAAAGGTATCAACAGGTAACTCACTAATCTCATCTAAATTTAAATTAGTTTGTACAACACTAAAATCAACTTCTGTATCTTGTGTATCTTTACCTTGTGTCTTTTTACAAGAAAAACAAAAAGAAGATCCGTCACTGTACACGGCATTGGCATCAGACGATCCGCATGCATCACAGTTGACGTGCTTTATAAAGTTAGTATTCTTACCCATATTATATTACCTCTCATTTATTATTAACAATTATATCTTTTATTAATCCATTTACTAAATCTAATTAAATCTTCATTATCAGCATTACTCATCATTTTATTAGCCAACATACAAACCCATTCTACATTACCCTTAACATACCCTAACCTAGGGTTTATTCTATCTAATGTAGGGCTATATTTATTACCACCTACAAGACCTTGAGATGGTTTCATTTCATAGCCTAATATAGGACATTTACGATCTTTAGGAAAAATAGATTTTAAATAATTTAAATCTATATTAAAATTTAAATTACTTTTTTTAACTCTATCTTTACAATGATTAAGTGATCTACTACATATACCTGGTATAGACCTATAATATTTTAATCTACTTTCACGTCTAGACATTGTTTATAAACCTTTTCCAATAATCTATATTCCAATCAGAATTATCTTTAAAATCTTTAATTAAAAATAACATTTTACCCATATAATTTAACCTATCTTCATAATCATCAGGATGATGTTTTTTATAGGTTTTAATAATAGAATCAAATTGTTCTTTTAGATTTTTATTTTTTAATATTTTAGTAGCCTTAACAATACCTATACCTTGTATCCCTGGTATATTATCTACACTATCACCTGTTAATAATTGTGTATGTAAAAATTCACATGATTCAAATTTAGATATAGCCTTTATATATTTATGCATTAAACTATAAAACATACCCCCAATCATTTGCCAATCTTTATCAACAGTTATTAATATGTAAGGTTGTCCGTTTTTTAAATAACTAGTAGCTTCTACTGAAGCGGTATCATCAGCCTCAAACAAATTTACAGTAGTGGGTTTATATTTTTTTGTAACATACTCTTTACACATTATAAAATTTTCAGGTTTATCTTTACGTTTACCTTTATAATTAATAAATTGTTGATTTAATTTCTTTCTAAAATTACCATGACCCGATACATGTAATGAGTATTTATCACATTGTATTTCGTCTTTTACTTCTTTATAAATATTGTCAAAAGTTTTAGTAACATCTAAATTATCTTTTATAGATTTATGACATGCTCTATAGATTAAAACATCTCCATCAACAATACCTATCATTTTAATGGGTTTCATACCATGACCTTCCCTCTTTTGCATCAGAATCCATTTGTATATTTAATTCTAATTTTTTAGTAATATAGTCTCCAAAACTATAGTTTAATATTTCTTTAACTCTTTTTACATTTTCTTTTTTAGTTTGAACTTGAACTTCATCATGTATTAAACCTAACATATCAACTTCAATATTCTCATCTTTAAACATTTTAAAAGCATTAACTACAGCACTTTTTACTGTAATAGCTTCAAAAGCTTGTAGTAAATAATTAAGTAATTTAAAACTAGATTCAGCATATATCTTCCTACCGTCTAGTGCAGGTATAAAACCTAAACTATCTTTATTTTGAGTAGTGTAAAAAAACGTATTTAATTTTTTTAATAACTCTTTTAATCCTGGTAGTGCAGAATATAATTTTTCTTTTACTTCTTTACCTTTTTCTAAATCTTCAACACCAGTAACCATTTTACCTAACTTAGCAAAACCAGCACCAAATACTGTAGCATAAAGTAGGCCCTTGGCTAAGGGTCTTGATACACCTATAGTGTCAGCATTGTGTTGATGTATATCACCGTTTAAAACATGATTATTAACTTCTTTATTATTTAAGTAATGACATAATGCTCTAATTTGATTCCCTGAACTATCACAACCAATCATTATTTTACCATCTTGATCATCAGCCATAAATAATTCACGCATTTCCTTACCGAAAAACGCATTAACACTTGGTACATTAACAATCTTAGAATGTCTTTGTCTAAATGTTGGTGTTCCAATATTAAAAGCTTCAACATAAACCCTATTATTATTTTCTTCAGCTAATTCAATCCAACCTTTAAGTACAGAATGTCTAGATCTTAATTGATAATATTTTAAAACCTTCTCACCAATATCACCTTTAATAGTATGTAACGTATCAGAAGTTATCTTTGGCTCGCCCTTAGGAGTAAACTGGGTTGGAACCCAACCCCAATCTAATAACATTCCCCTAACCTGTTCCATGTTTCCTAGATCAGCTTCAATCATATCATAACGTTGAAACGTTTTATTAGGTTCCCATAAATGTGTATCAGTAGGTTTAATTTCTTTACCTAAATATTTAGATAACATTTTACAAGTAACAACAGAAAAATTACCGTTCTGTAAATAACGTGCTTTTTTAGGTTCTTTGTCTATCATAACTTTACGAGGTTTTAATGTAGGATTAATTTCATCCTCAATAATTTTCATCTCGTTAGTTAAATATTCATAATGGCTTTTGGCTAAGGGTGTATTAAATTTCCATTTACCCATAACTTGAGTAGCGCAAAGTTCGGCAATAGCATGCTCTGTTCTCAAAGCTTCTTTAAATGCAGGTCTATTTTTAATCAATGTTTGTGCCTCACTAATTAAATATTTAAAAACTTTTTCATTTAAATTAACATCCTGCAATGCATACGTTTTCATTTCTTCAGAATATTTAGTAAAATCAGGACTATCACCCTTAGCATCTCCAAGTATTTTACCAAAATTAGCTAAAGAATGTTTACCCTCTCTTCTAAAATTATTCATTTGAGACAGTATCATTGTATCTATAAATTTAATATTTTTAGGCTTCCACCCTAATAATTTGTGCATCACAATATTATCATATGCGATTCCATTATGAGCAATTACGGTATCAAAAGTATTTAAATAAGGTATTAATTCATTTAAGGGTTTTGAATCAGGATCATAATCTGAAAAAGTAATTATCTCACCAGTATCTATGTCTTTAGTAACAGCTATCCATATTTTAGAAACTGTGTCTATCAATCCATCTGTTTCCAAATCGTATATTAACCTTTTCATTTTATATCCTTTTATATTTTATTTTTAAAAAAATTAAAAACCTTACCATATAAAGCTTCTTCAGATCCGCTATTATCAAATACGTATCTAAATACATGATTATCTAAAGCATGTTCAGACTCATGGTTGTCGCCATTGTGATTTGGTCTTTTAACTGCAATCATTAAACCGTGTTTTTCAACCATACTTACTTCATTTGGAAATCTAACATCAGTTATAACAACATGTTTTTTCTTTTTTAAATATTGATTTTCTAATAATTTTACCCATACATCTTCATGTAAATTTTCTCTAAATGACATACCTATTTTTTGTAGCATATCTCTAGGTGATAAATTAAACCACTCAGGCATTTGTAATTCTCTAAACACCCTTTCTCCACCATTACCTGAAAGTATATTTTTATCTATACGAAATGTATCATGTACTAAATCTTTTATAGGTTGAGCAAAACTCATTTTTTCAAAATCATAATGATCAACTAAAACCTTACCTATTGTATCTTTTCCCGATCCTTTATAACCAGCTATTCCTACAATCATTTTATTCTCCTTCGTTATAATAAAAATAATTTATTTTATCTTTTTCCATACAAGTATGTGCAAATACTGTTCTATTTTTATAAGTGTAATAACCCCATATCTGACTATTACCTGGTTTATAATTAGGGTTATCTTTCCAAATAACAGTTTTCATAAACGCATCTTCACAAAAATCACCTGGGTTTATTTTCACAGGTATCTCTATTTTATTAAGACCTGATAACCATAATATTAATATAATTGTTTTCATAATTTATTTTCTACCATAAAATTTAGTATTAGTTTTATTCTTACTAAATAAATACCAAGCAAAATTATCTGTACTAGACATTTTACTATTCTGTATCCATTTAATTCTACCTATAGAAATTATTATTCTACAATTATCAAGATACTTACTAAAATATTTATTGTGCATATAATCAGCAGGTAATAATAACCATGTATCAGCTATATTTATAAAATGATCTAATAAAGGTAATAATAATTTTTTATGAAATGGCGGATTAGTAATAAACATAGATGCCTTATTAATATCTAAAGCATCTTTTTTTTTAACTAATTTATTTTGTGGTTCTATATCAAAAGCTTTTTTACATATATGACCGTGCTTTATTAAATGATTAGCTAAAGCATAATTACCCGCACAAGGTTCTATGAATTTTGTTTTAGGCTTTAGGCATTCTAATAAAGGTAAAACCGCTTCATAAGGTGTAGGATAAAAGTCTCTAGGATTTCTATCAAACTTTTTAGTAAATTTACTCATTGAATTACTTCAATCTTATCAATGGTATACATATAATTACATGCAAAATAAGGTCTTAACTCTTCTGCTATATTATTTTCATCCATTATAATTTCTTTTTCTTCTTTAGTTAAAATAGTTAAATCAAATATATGACCAACTTTAATAACTAAATCTACTTTATCAGTTTCAGAGTTAACTAATAAAACCCTTTTATTCTCTACAGGTATATAATAACCTTTAAGTGCATTTTTCTTAGTGCCGTCTTTTATTTGTTTAATGTATTTTGGATCTACATTAAAACTATAAATTTTATCTTTCATTAAGAACCCTTTAGTTAAGGCGGGGCCGTTAAGCCCCACCAAAATAATTATATTACGTCTGTATCAGAATCAATTGCTTTGAACTCTAAAGACTCTCCGCCTTGATATTCTTTAAGATCAGTAACCTGGACAGCAAGTAATTGTACAGAAATACCTTTCTTACCCATATACTCATACGGCTTTAGGCGTACTTGTACATTACCTCTACTACCATTGCCTATTACATTTGTGTTGTTTATCGGCTGGAGCAACTTATCAACTACCGCTGGTGGTTTAGTAGAATTTTTACCATCCGCATCTTGATAAATTTTCTTTTTAAGAGTTGCAGAATAAACTACTCCACCGTTCTCTTCTACAGGTTTCACATTGATACCTGCTTTCTTCCATGTTTCAGCATCAGATTTATTATCTGTTTTAACAGTACATGAATATTGAGGTGATTTTTTATCAAACCCCAAATCAGGATTAGCTGCATCAAACTTAACCCAACTTATATCTACATTATTAAGTAACATATTATTTTCTCCTTTGTATTATTTTTGTCTTCTACCTTGACGATTATATTTTTTAAACATTCGCTTCTCATCTTTGCTTTTAGATTTCTTATGAACCCTTACTCGCTTCTTAGGCTTTTGGCGTTCAACAAATGTTGTAAACTTTCTCTTAGCCATATATCTTAACCCTCTTTAGTTTTAGGTTTTTTATCCTCATATTTACATTCACCATCACATGGCCCACAATTGATACATAAACAATTACAAGCAAATTGATCAGGTGCAGTTGTGTTTTTACAATCTTCACATCTCATATCGGATCTAGACATAACTTCCTCCTTAGCCTTTTTATAAAATTTTGGATGTCTCCATACAAACGTCATAAAATACCTTACCTCCAGATTATTAGATCAAGGCTTATATTGGAGGATTAATACAAGCCCTGATAAAACATTAATTGTGTTTCTGTAAGGGAACCTTATTAGAATTACATTAACTTTCGGAGGTAATATATGGAAATAATATTAGATATTAATTTATTAGAATTACTGTTTTTATTAGGTATTTTAAAAAGGTGCCCTTACAGAAGAAAACAAAAAAAGAAAAAATAACCCCCCTAAGGCTATAGGCTTTAGGCCCTAATATATCCATAAATAATATATCTATAGATCAATATACCAATATATCTATAACCATTAAAAGAGAGCCCTCTATGGCCTTTTAAAGTATATGTTATTGTGTTCTTTTAATCCCAGGACAGATCAAAATAGTGCCATTGTACATAGTTGTCGCACCCCCCTTAAAAGGTAATAAACTTCTTGTAAAAACTATTTTAATCATTATATTGATTTTATTACTGGTTCAGGATCCATTAATTAAAAAACATAAAAATCCAGCGGGTACATTAAAATACCAGTGACATGGGGCTACACCGCAAGCTTAAGGCTTTAGGGGATCTAATAATTCCGTTTCGGCTTTGGGCCGAGTTACAATCCGAGCAGTAGGTTTAATCTGCTAAGCCCAATACCCGCTACGTTCTAAATAGATCTTTGTGTTCTTTGATAACATAAATATTAATTTGTGTTTTTAAAAAACATTTTGGAGGATATAATGATTAAAATAAATATGACTAAACAAGATTATAACAAAATCAAATTTAAAAATCATCATGATCAGTTAAGACTTATAAGACATGATTACAGTAACTATGATTCTGTTATTAATGATGACAACTGGAAATATGTAACAACTAAATTTGTAAATGAAATTACAATACACTTTCCTGTTTTAATAAATGCTGCGAAGCAATGGGCTTCTTATAAACTAACCAACTATGTGAGATAATATGAAAATAAATGATTTAGTATGGTTAAAACAACGTGACTACAAAGGTGAGTGTTGGACATTGGGTAGGGTTAAGGGTTTTACACCTAAGATGATTAAGTGTGAAGATTTAACAAGACCTGATGTAAAACAAAAAACAAATAATGTTGGTAATTTTAAATCAAAAAATGTTAAACCATTAAGTTTAAATGAATTAAATGTTCATAAAAACTTAATAATAAATGAGAGGATATAATATGGCTACTAAATTAGCAAAAAACGGTGAGTACTTAGAATACGTTACAATAAGACCAGTTGGTGGTTTATCAATTAATCAGATTGCAACAGCAATTCTATTTTATCATGCAGATACTTATGATTATAAAACTGGTAAAACAGATAAACATAATATTAGACAATTCTTTTACAAATATAATACCTGGAATAAAATTATGGGTAGAGTAAAATATGTAATTTACGAAGAAGGTATGAGTAGATTAGATTATGCTTGGGAAAATATTGAGAATTATGAAACTCAATTAGAAAATGTTAAACTTCAAATTAAAGATAGATATAATTCTTTAATTGGAACTAAAAAGGAGGGGTAATGATTGAAGTTCGAACTTTAAAAAACAAGAATGATGTTGAGTATAGCGTTGTTGATATCGGTCAACTAAAAATGGTTAGCCCTAAAATGTACGATATGAATGATATACAATTTAGTTATGGTGATTTTCAAAGTCAATGTCAACAATGTGCTAAGGGTATTAAACATATTAATAATTCTTATCAAATTATATGTGATTATAATACTGAGACTTTAGTTAAAATATCTGATTACGATATTGCTAAAGACTCTCCAGGTATCATGGATTGTTTTGACCTTGGGCCTGAATGTGCAAGACGTGTTAAGAAAGCTTGTAAAGAAGCTGGTGTTAATTGGAAAGACTACATAAAACAAAACAATTATATAATGGAGGATAAATAATATGAGTAATAAAACTTATCAAATGCAGCCTAAAGATTATAAATTACCATCAGGGTATGATGTTAATGTTGATGAGGAGTACAAACAAATGCTTGTAAAATATCCAACATTTGAATCAATACAAGTTGGCAATATTACTATGTCATCTAAATATAAAGAAAATATGAAAGGTGAAATGGAAGGTAGAAAATTAGGTTTATGGTATCATTGGCAAGCTACAAAAGCATTATCTTATATTGATACAATGATTAAACTTTATGAAGAGCCTGAATATAATTATAAAAAATTATCACCAGGTGCTTATTTAGTTGCTAAAGAAAAAATTGAATCAGACATTAAAGGTTATAAAGAAGATATAGCTAAAGCTGATGTTTGGTATAATTTAATTAAACTTAAAATGGAGGAAAATAAATAATGTCTAAAAAACTATTTAATAGAATAAATTATGTGCAATCTGCTTTAAAGCAAGATGTACACAATCAACCAGATAGATCATTAAAAGATTTTAACGAATTAGTTACTTTAATTGGTGATCAATTTGAAGATATGACTACGTTTAATATTAAACAGGAGGTAATTAATGTCAGACAATCTTAAATTAACTATATATGCTGTTATTATAATAATATTAGGTAATGGTTTAGCTAACTATAACTATGGGATATAACTATGAATGATAAATCACTTTACGAACCAAGACTTGTAATGAAACCAAGCAAGGTTTCTAAAAAACTAGAAAAAGATATACAATTGTTTTTAGTTAAACAAACTGTACCCACTATAACTGGAGAGCCTAGTGCTGCACAAGTTGCTATGAAAGCTTCTCAGTTAATAAAAGATATAGTTGAGTCTAATGAAAAAAATATCTTTAGTTTAGTAACTATAATAAGTAATCATAATAAATTTTACGGAGGATAACATGGTTGAGATACCAATATGGATGTTAGCACTGTTCACTTTTGCTATTTATGTTTTATTTATGATGTTGTTAGATGCTAACAGGAAAATAAATAATATAAACTTACAAACAGTTATTAATTCACAAGTGGTTAGTAAATCGTTTGAAGAAATTGCAATTGATATGGATGGTATTTATAAAACCGTTAATAAACTAGATGCTATATATGAGTACAAAAAAAGTAAAACACCTTAAGCTTGTTGTAGATAACACTATAGCAACTAAGGTTAATAACATGTTAATAAAACAAAAGAAATTAATTAATGGTAAATTACAATTACAAAAAGAGAGGAAAATAATTAATGAGTTATTAAAACAATATGAAGACCATATAATTTTATTAGAGAATAAAATCCAAAAATATAATGGAGGAAATAATGTTAACAGAAGAGTTAAAAAAACTTGAGACATTAGGCCCAGTAGGTATCAAAGTTAGATCAGAGTTAAAGTTATTATATGATGATTTAGATAAGAGATCTTCTGGTACATTAAAGCCAGGTGTAATTAGGATGATTGATAAACATAAAATGGATTTTGATATGTTTGTACAATTATCATATTCAATGATTGCTACTGGCACATCTGAGGGGCAAAAACTAACTGCTTTAGCGATTGCAATAGGTGATAGAATAAGAAATTTTTATCATTTACCTAAAAAATCTGAATACTCTTTAAGGTTAGGTGTGTTTGTGCTTAACGCTTATGCTAAACTTGAACTTATACTTATCAAGTTAGTACAAGATTATTCATTTAACAAAGCTAAGACAGTTTACAAAGTTTATGCTGGTTATAAACGTGGTGACTTAAGAAAACTTGTTAAAGAGTTTAATGAGGTTTCGGATCCGTTTAAACCTTTGTTAAAACAATCAGATGATTGGGAATACGGTACACTCAAGATACGTAATGGTGAAACTATTAAATTAATTAAAGAAGCTAAGGTTGATACTTTAGCTAAGATTAATCCTAATAATACACCTATTGTGTTATCGTGTTTAAATAAAAAACAAAAGATTGCTTATACAGTTAATCCTAAAGTTTTTAATGTTTACAAGTGGGCCTTAAAAACTGATCAAAACTGTTTTGAGCATAACAGTGTTGATACAATTACTAAAGAACGTAAGGAAGCTAAAAAGAATGAAGCTTATCATGTGTTAAAAGCTACTGAACCTTATGTTGGTAAAGTGTTCTATCAACAATACCAAGCTGATAATAGGGGTAGGTTATATCCTTTATCTGCTTATTTAAATGAACTCAACTCAGACAATGCTAAGGGTATGTTAAGTTTTGATGAGGGTAAACCGTTAGGTGAAACTGGTTTACATGAGTTATATCACCATATAGCTAATATGTGGGGTGAAGATAAATTAACTCATGATGAGAAGGTTAAGTTTGTAGAGAGAAATTACTATGACTTTGTAAGTTATGGTACAGACCCTTACAATGCTAGGGCCTGGATGCAAGCTGAAGAGCCCTTTCAATTCTTATCATCTGTTATTGAGTTATCTGAGTTAGATAAACATTTTGTTGCATGTGGTGATGTAAAAGATTTTATATCGCACACAATTTGTTACAGAGATGGATCTAATAATGGTTTACAGTGGTTATTTAGTTTAGCAAAAGATGATAAAAATGCTCATCTTGTAAATGTCAAACCTACTGATGACTCAAAGCCTGGGGACATGTACACGCATGTTGCGTCTAAGGTAAGTGCAATTATGCATGAAGACGCTAAAAGTGCTACGGATCTAGCACTGCAATACTATGACTTATATTTTAAAACTATAGAACGTTTAAGAAATAGGTTTAGAATTGCTGAGTTAAACAATGATCCTAATGTTGAACTTAAGAAAAAAGTAATAAAATGGTATCAGAGAAGGTATAGAGAACAGTTAAAACTTACTGATATTATTTATTGGGATAAAGCTAAGTTCACATTAAAAGAATGGCGTAAGATAGTGAAACGTAATGTTATGACTTACGGTTATTCTGCGACTAAGCAAGGTATGGGGCAACAGATAATTGATGATACTAGAGATATAGATAATGTTTATCTCTCTAATAAACAACATTCATCTGCTCGTAAACTTGGTTCATGTGTTTATACAACTATTGAATCTGAGTTCCCGATGGTATCTGAGACAATGAAACTATTTAAAGATAATTGTGATGCTTATATGAGAAAACATAATAAGCAATACAGTCATATTACTTTAATTAGTAATTTTCCATTTGTTCAGCACTATGTTAAATACAAAAACACAAAAGTAAAAGTAACTGACGGTTTATATGTACAGAATAATGATAAGAAATATGTGTGGGTTGATAACGCACAATTTATTATTAAATCTGAATTACCTGTGTTAAATATTGCAAAAGCAAAATCTGCAATATCACCTAACTCAGTTCATAATTTAGACTCATTACATCTTATGTTAGTTATTGATGCTTGTAATTTTGACATTGTATCAGCCCATGACTCTTACGGAGCCCATGCTTGTAATGTAAATAATATGCAAAAGGTTATTAGAGAGAAGTTTAAATTAATTATAGACTCTAAACCCCTGGAGCATGTTTTAAATCAAACTGGTAATTTAGTACCTATGATCAAACAAGGTAATCTTGATAGTTCAGAGATATTAAATTCTGAGTTTGCTTTCAACTAAAAGAGGATAATATGTTAGATAAGATGTTATATAAATTTCTCGACTTGTGTAATAAAGCCGAGGATAAACTAAGGTTAAACTTAGTCATATACCGAGAAGGTGTTATTGGTTATGGATTAGGTTTATTAACATGCCTACTATTAAAAATAATATTTTGAAGGGAGGTAATGTAAATGAGTAATAACTTTACTGTAATTGTTAGAAACAATGATGTAGAGAAAGCTATACGTAAGATGAAAACTAAGGTATCTAAATTAGGTATCCTTAAATCTTACAGAGAACGTTCTCGTTATGAAAAACCATCAGATAAGAGGGTTAGGGTAATGAAAGCTAATATAGTAAATAGTAAGATGAAAAAAAGAAAAAGGGAAAAAGATCTGTAACCCTTAATTAATAAACGTGGCCAATTGGTCTTTGTAGCGGTAATGAGGATACACTGACAACTCATTAACGACATGGTTGGTAAGACAACTTAGTTATAATCCAGGGTTAGACCTACCTGGAGCCACGTTTACTAAAAAGGTTCCCTTACAGACAACAGTGCGAAATGTGCTGATATTTAATATAACAACCGGAGAAGATATGCCAAGAGGTGGATATAGACCTGGTGCTGGCAGAAAACCTGTACCGAAGGACGCAATTGAGTCATCTGTTGAAAAAATGAAAAGGCTTAACTTAGACCCAATTGATATATTAAATAAAGAATTAAAAAAATTAGAGGGTAAAGAAGACTCTAAATCACAAGTTTTAAGAGTTCGTATAGCTGAGAAACTATTAGAATATGGTTACTCTAAGCAACCTGTTTCATTACATACATCTGGTATGGCAAACGTGCCTGTACTTACAATAGTCCAGAAAAATGAATCAATGAAACAAGCTGATAAAGTTATAGAGCAAATTCCTAATGATGATGAAACCAATGACCAAGAAAAAATCGAAACTAACTGAAAAAGTTTATAAAGTGTATGTTACACACTATACTGACGGGTTTTTCTATATTGGTTTTACCAGTAAATCTGGTAAATCATTAGAATCTTACTTTGGTAGTAATACTATTAAAGATAAGCTGGTAGATCATAAAGAAATAGTTTTTACTTCTAAAAGTAAAGCTAGTGCTAAACTCTTTGAGTTGTTGCTCCAATTATCCATGTTGGATTCCCCGAAGTGTGTAAATGACATGTTAAATGTTCGGGTTAGAGCCAGCCATATGAGAGATCTGCCTAAATTTAATGTAATATTTAAAGAAAGTAAATACAACTTAAAATTAATATGAATAAATCAAAATTAAGAGAACAGTTAAAAATTGATGAAGGTGTTAAATACGAAATATACAATGATCATTTGGGTTATGCTACTTTTGGAATTGGACATTTAATTACACCTAAAGATGAGGAATATGGTAAAAAATTAGGAACTCCAGTATCTGAAATTAGGGTTAATGAAGTTTTTGACAATGATGTTGATAAATATATTAATGAATCTAAAAGAGTATTTAATAATTTAGAAGAATTACCAGACGAAGCACAACAGATAATTGTTAACATGTGTTTTAATTTAGGTGCTCCAAGATTAAATAAATTTAAAAAGTTTATATCAGCAATTAACAATGAAGATTGGGAAACCGCTTCTTTAGAAATGTTAGATAGTCAATGGGCTAGACAAGTTGGTGATAGGGCAAAAAGATTAAGTGATAGAGTTAAAAATATTAATTGAAATACAAAAAATTGGAGACATACTAATAAGTTCACCGATATTTACATGAAATATTCAAAATAAATATAATAATAAAATTAGGCGGTTAATTAATGAGTAATCAATATGAAATCAGCCTCTTTCCATTCCAACAGGAAGTTTTCAATCATGAATCAAGATTTAAAATAGTTGCTGCAGGTCGTAGAACAGGTAAATCTTATTTAGCTTCTGTTATGGCTTATAATCATTGTTTAGAACATAGAAATCAGAGAGCAATATTAATAGGCCCAACAGTATCTATGATTAGAGAGTCTATGTGGACAACACTTAAAAACATTGTTCATCGTTCTCATTTAGAAGGTTTGCCTAGAGAAATGGATTTAGAATTAAGATTTATAAACGGATCTAGATTATCTTTAAAAGGATTTGATAGACCAGATGCCCTTAGAGGTATCTCACCATCTCCTACATTTATTGTATTAGATGAATTTGCTTTTATTAAACAAAATGCCTTTACTGAGGTTGTATTACCAATGGCAACCGATCCTAACAGGAAAGCTAGAGTGCTTATAATTAGTACACCAAAAGGTATTTCTAATGATTTTTATCAATTGTTTAATAAAGGCCAAGAAAACAACCCTCTATGGAAGAGTTGGCAATTTACTGCTGAAAAAGTAAGACCAGATATGAAGGAAGAAATAGCCTTAGCTAGATCTACACTCGATCTAAAAACTTATGAGCAAGAGTATTGTGCAACTTTTAACAACACTGGTGATAGTGTGTTTTATAATTTTAATAGAGAAATAAATGTATCAGATAATCTTTTACCATTAGGTGAAGAGGAACCTGTGCATATTGCAATTGACTTTAACGTCAAGATAATGGCAAGTAGTGTATTCGCTAAACGTGGAGATCAACTACATTGTCTAAATGAATTTTATGGTTCTGCTGATACCCATCAACTTATTCGTAAGATAAAATCAGTGTATAAAAAGCAAGATATTACTGTATATCCAGACGCTTCTGGTAATGCAAGGAAGACATCTGCATCAACAGGTGTTACTGACTTCTCATTATTAAGAAATGCTGGGTTTAAAGTATGTGCTCGTAACAAACAACCACCTATTATAGATAGTGTTAACTGTGTTAATCATCTATTAAAAGACGCTAATGGTGTAACTAGGTTGTACTTTACTAAGGATGTTACAAGAACAATAGCTTCTATGGAGACTACTTCATGGAAGGTAGGTTCTAGTACTGGTATGGATAATGCTATCATAGATAAATCTAAGGGAGCAGAACACTTCTCAGATGGCATCCGATATATATGTGAGTACATTTACCCTATAAATAAAAGGCCCCCATCTGTTATTCGTGATAAGAGTTGGAGTTTTTAATAGGGGTGGTATATGTTACAAATCATACAGCAGGGGTATTGTTTTATCAGTTTAATCAATGTATCAAACAGCATACGTGGTTACCAAAAGGCTAATAAAATCAATACATTTGTGTCCTAGGATTATGTCCTGGGGTAACCAAACAACCCTGTCACAGCCAAAAGTTTTTTAGAATTATTCTAAACTAACACCGCCTAAAGCCTTAAGCCAAAAGAGTTATACGTAACTTTATGGCGCTATGCAGCTTGGTCACCCCGGCCTATGGCTTTAGGGGGCGGGGGTAGTAGTATTATTACACCCTGGGGTAGAATGTTTTAGCTTAGGGCTGTAGGCTTTAGGGGTAGCACCCCCTTCCCCGAGATCTCCGCTTGTCCAAACACACATTTGGGCAAACAAAACTTTTTTAGATATGGGAATACGCCAATCAAAACTTATTTTAACCTGAAGCCAACCGTGTTGCTTCTACTAACGTTTTAGGAAACACAAAATGTCAATTAAATACACAAATAGTTCACTTGTTAAATCAGGTAGAACAACAAAAGGGCCTGGATACCCAAATGATGAGTATCTGTCTCAAGTAAACGAATGGAAACGAAACAGAGCCGTTATCCAAGGGCCTTCATATACAAAAGATTTCGATACAGTACCAAGTTCTGATAACCTATTACTCCCTTTTAATCCTACAATGACTCAATCACAGTATGATTTCTACAAAGCTGAGGCCGAAGTGCCTGGAGTAACATCAGAATTTTCAAAAATGATTGTTGGTGGTTTATTACGTAAACAACCTTTATTAGAAATAGATAACGCACCTGAAGAAGCTAAATCATGGATTTTAGAAGAAGTAGGTAGCGATAAATCTAATTTAATATCATTTTTAGGCACTGCTTTATGGGAAGAGTTACAAACTTCAAGAGCATGGGTACAAATAGACTACCCTATGGTTGATTTAGATAGCTTATCTCCCGAAGACAGAAGACAAGTTAAGCCTTATCCTATATTACATACAGCAGAAAACATTGTTAACTGGTCTGTACAAACAGATATAAAAGGGCAAGTTAAACTTAATCAACTTATAACAAGATATTTTACATTAGAAGCAGATCCAACATCTCCATATCATCCTAAATATGTTGATACTGTACAAGTACACAAGTTAGATGAAAATGGATTTTATGTAATTGACAATTTTATTAGAAACACATCTGATACACCTTCGTTTATTGATGGTGGTATTGATTATAACTTTGATCAACTAACAGATGATTGGATTTCACAAGGAACTAACATAAATTTATTTATGAATGGTGATAGAATGAATTATATTCCATTTTTCCCATTAAACGGATCTATTGAAACTGTTGATCCTATGATGACAGCTATTGTTAATAGAGAAGTTGCTTTATACAATAAAATATCAAGAAGAAACCATTTATTATACTTATCTGCAACATATACACCTGTAGTTAAGTCAGATTCATTAACAGATACTGAAAAAAACGATCTTGTAAGACAAGGATTAGGTACTTGGATGTTTGTTAATAAAGATGACAGTGTTGAAACATTACAAACACCTACAGATGCTTTAAAAGATATGGAAGCAGCTATTAAGAATGGTTATGATGAGTTAACTAGAATTGGTGTGAAGATGTTAAGCCTAGAGCCTAACAACTCCGATCAATCTGGTGTAGCTTTATCACTTAGAAATGCATCTCAAAATGCAGCACTTGCTACATTAAATGCAAAAGTTTCTGAATCTATGAAAAAGATTATTAAACATATGGTTAACTGGAGATATGACATAAATATTTCTGAAACTGATATAAGATTTAATTTATCTTCTGACTTTACACCTGCACCTAGAGGTGCTGATTGGATGAGATTAATTACTGAATGGTATTCTGGAGGATTAATACCTAGATCTACATTTATTGAAATTGCTAAAAACAATGACGCTTTACCAACTGATTATAATGATGTTACAGGTAAGGATGAAATTTCACAAGATGATAGAATAATATCACCAAGAGAACAATATGAAAAAGAATTATCTTCTCTTCAACAAAACGATGATGAAGACGAAGAAGAGGCCTAATTATAAGTTCTAGGAGGATTGTATGAGATGGTGGCAATTTAATACGATTATACTAACACTAATGTTAATATTGGCTTTATATCAAGGGGGCCATATTTAAGAAAGCAAATGAAATACACACTATTTATATTTTTAACAATATACTTAGCTTCTATTACTGTACTAGCTGCTAAAGCTTACATGGTAATATAATTATAAAGGTAATGAATAATATGATAATAAACGATAGAGATAATTTACTAACAGATTTTGGTAAAACAACATTAAAAGACAGATATCTTTTACCCGAAGAGACATCACCACAAGAAGCATTTATGAGGGCTGCAAAAGCTTATTCAGATAATGAGGAGATGGCGAATAGGATATATGATTATGCCTCAAAAATGTGGTTCATGTATTCAACACCTATTCTAAGTAATGGAGGCACGGGTCGAGGGATGCCTATTTCATGTTTTTTAAACTATGTTGGCGACAGTAGAGAAGGTTTAACTGGTCATTATACTGAAAACGCCTGGCTAACGTCAATAGGCGGAGGTATTGGCGGATATTGGGGTGATGTAAGATCTGATGGTACAATGACTTCGGGTGGTTCTCAATCATCTGGTACTGTACCCTTTTTACACGTAGTTGATTCAGAGATAATGGCATTTAGTCAAGGTAAAACTAGAAGAGGTAGTTATGCTGCATATATGAATATATCACATCCTGAAGTATTAGAATTTTTAGATATAAGAAAACCATCTGGTGGAGATATACATAGAAAATGTTTAAACCTACATCATGGTATTAATATATCTAATGAATTTATGGAACTTATTGATAAATGTATTAGTGAACCAACTTATGATGACACGTGGAATTTAATTGATCCACATACAAAAGAAATAGTTAAAAAAGTATCAGCAAGAGAGTTGTGGCAGAAAATACTTGAGAATAGAGTAGCCACTGGTGAGCCTTATGTTTCATTTATAGATCATATCAATGATGCATTACCTGAAACACAAAAAAATTTAGGATTGAAGGTACATCATTCAAATTTATGTACTGAAATAACATTACCTACTGCTGAAGACAGAACTGCTGTATGTTGTTTATCAAGTGTTAATCTTGAAACATATGATGAATGGAAAGATAATAAATTATTTATACCTGATTTAGTTAGATTTTTAGATAATGTATTAACTAATTTTATTGAAAATGCTCCTGATCAAGTATTTAGAGCAAAATTTTCTGCAACACAAGAAAGATCTATTGGATTAGGCGCTATGGGATTTCATGCATATTTACAAAAATGTAATATACCATTTGAGTCTGCTTTGGCTAAGGCTAAGAATTTAAATATATTTAAACATATTAAATCAGAAGCTGTTGCTGAATCTAAAAGATTAGCAGTTAAAAGAGGAGAAGCGCCTGACATGGAAGGTACTGGTATGAGAAATGCTCATTTACTAGCTGTTGCACCTAATGCTTCTAGTTCAATTATTTGTGGAACTACTTCACCAAGTATTGAACCTTATAGAGCAAATGCTTATGTACAAAAAACAATGTCTGGATCTTTTTTAGTAAAGAACAAACATTTAGAAAAATTATTAGAAACAAAAGGAATTAACAATGATAAAACGTGGACTTCTATTCTTGCTAACCGTGGTTCGGTATTGCATATCAAAGATCTGTCAGATTACGAAAAAGATGTATTTAAAACTTCGATCGAAATTAACCAACAATGGATAATTGAACATGCTGCTGATAGACAAGAGTTTATTTGTCAAGGTCAGTCATTAAATGTATTTGTACCAGCTGATGTAAATATAAAAGAATTACATGATATACATATGTTAGCCTGGAAAAGAAAATTAAAAACATTATACTATTGTAGAAGTGAAGCTATTAAAAGAGCTGAACTTGTATCATTAAAAGTTGAAAGAACAATAATACCTGAAGCTGATTGTTTAGCTTGTGAGGGATAAAGGAAATAAAATATGAGTCTATTTAAGACAAGAACACATTATAAACCATTTGATTATGAATGGGCGTTTGAAGCTTATGATACGATGCAAAAAATGCATTGGTTACCAAGTGAAGTACCATTGCATGAAGATATTAGAGATTGGAATGAAAGATTAACTGACGAAGAAAAAAGTCTTATTAGTAATATTCTTAAATTCTTTACTCAAGGAGATGTCGATATTGCTCAAGCTTATTTAGATAGGTATATCCCTAAGTTTAAACCACCTGAAGTTAGAATGATGTTAAGTTCATTTGCTAATTCAGAAGCTAATCATGCACATAGTTACTCATTACTTAATGATACTATTGGTGAAACACAATTAACTGATTATAAAGCTTTCCAAGAGTACAAAGAGATGTCTGATAAACATGCTTATCTATTTAAGTCTAAAGGCACTGGGGTAGAGGGTCTTATAAGAGATATTGCTTGTTTTAGTGCTTTTGGTGAAGGTTTACAATTATTTGCATCGTTTGTTATGCTACTTAATTTTCAAAGATTTGGTCGTATGAAAGGGATGTGTCAAATAGTTACCTGGTCAATAAGAGATGAAACACATCATGTTGAGGGTATGATAAAATTATTCCATCAACTTATAAAAGAAAATCCTGAAGTATGGACAGAAAAATTTAAATCTGAAATATACCAAACAGCTAGAGATATGGTAGATTTAGAAGATAAATTTATTGATCTTGCATTTAACATGGGTGGAATAAGGGGTTTAAAATCTGAAGAGGTTAAAAAATATATAAGATATATTGCAGACAGAAGATTATTACAATTGTCATTAAAACCAAATTATAAAGTTAAAGAAAACCCTTTAAGCTGGCTTGATTGGGTTATTAATGGTGTTGAACATGCAAACTTTTTTGAAAGTAGAGCAACTGAATATAATAAAGGCACTATAACAGGAAGTTTATGGGGTTAAATAATGAAATATATTTTAATATTAATGTTATGTTCGGGTACTGCTGAAAAATGTTTTAAAGAAGTTAAACATGAGTTTTTATTTGAAGATTACTATAGCTGTATAACAAATGGGTACAACCTATCAAATGATACATTAAATACATTTGGTAAACCCACTGTTAATTCAAATAAATTTTATGTTAAGTTTATGTGTTTTGAAGATAAGGGGGAAAATACTTAAAATGGCAAAATACCAAGGTCGTACTGTTAAGCTTAATAAGCCTATGCAGGGTGACGTTAAAAAATTTAAAGTTTTCGTTCGTAACGCAAATGGTAATGTTGTGAAAGTTAACTTTGGTCAAAAGGGGATGAAGATTAGAAAATCTAATCCTAAAGCAAGGGCAAGTTTTAGAGCAAGACATAAATGTTCTACTCCTGGCCCTAAAACAAAAGCAAGATATTGGTCTTGTAGAAAGTGGTAATCACAATGGCTTACAAAAAGAAAAAATATAAAGGTAAATCTTGTTGGAAAGGTTACCGAAGAGGTAAGGGTAGTAGTTGTATAAAAATGAAAAAGAGGTAAGGAGATGGCAAGATGTTGTTGCGAAGTAAGAAGAGTAAGAAGAAAAAAGATGACGATAAGAAGAAAAAGAAGAAAATAAGACGTAAATATAAATAATAATAATAAAGGAAAATAAAATGAGTGATAATAAAAATGAAGTTCAAGAAAGAACAATTAATATTGATGGTAAAGATTATAAAGAGAGTGAATTACCAAATACGGTTATAAATAATATAGCAATACTTTCTGATATTAATAATAAAAAAATGTTAACATCTATTGATTTAGATAAATTAAACATTTTATCAGCTACCTATTCAAAAAGAATATCTGATGAAATGAATAAACCAACTGAATCATCAAAAGAGGAAGATAAAACATTTGAAAATGAATCTAAGAACTAATTAAGGAACTAAATGAGTATAAACGATGATATACTATCTAGAGAGCTGAAACACCGTGCTCTATTAAGTCTTTACGAAAAGAAACTAGATAATGATTTAACAAAAGTCATGTCATCCCATAAAAAACGATTAGTAACTTCAGCGTTAAAGAACGGTAATAAAAGTGTAAATGCTTTAAACCGTGCCCTAACGTTAGAGACACGTAAGACATATCGTAAAATATACAGAAATGGAATTACAGAACTAAAAGCTTTAGCTAGTACTAGTTCTAAATTTCATAGTAATACTTTAAAACAAAGTTTAGGTAAGGTTTACAGAAGTAAAGTATATACTGGGTTGAAAGTTAATGATTTAATAATTAATTCAGCAGGAACTTATTCTGAACAAATAGCATCTATAAGTCTATCACAACAAAGACGTATTAAAGATGTTGTTAAAAGGGGTATGATTGATAACTTAGCTGTTAATAAAATAGCTGATAATGTAGGTCGTTCTATTGATTTACCAAGTGCTCAATTAAAAACTTTATCTAGAACTGCTATAACTGAAACATCAAGTAATATATCTAATGCAACATATAAGTTAAATGAAGATGTAATTGATGGTTATCAATATGTGGCAACATTAGATTCCAGGACTTCTTTAATCTGTGGAAGATTAGATGGTAAAGTTTTTAGATTAGATGATAAAACAGGTGTAAGACCTCCTCAACATTTTAATTGTAGATCTACAACTGTACCTATTGTTAAGTCTTATGAAGATTTAAGAGATACAAAAAGTTCTAGAATTAGTAAAAGAAGATTAAAAAGAATATCTAAAAGTAAAAGAGCATCTTTTAATGGTCAAGTTCCTTCTGAAACTAATTTTGCTAAGTTTTTATCAGAGCAAAATAATGATTTTAAATTAGCTGTATTAGGTAATAAACGTAGAGTTGATATATTTAATACTGGTAAATTAAAGTTTACACAATTTAGTACAAAAGACGGTAAACTAGTATCTATAAGTAGATTAGAAGAATTACTTAATGGTGCTAAAACTAAACCTACTACAGTTACTACTGCATTGCCTAAAACTGTAGTTAAACCTAGATCTGCTAATGTAGAAATTGGTTATATATTAAATAGGGGTTCTACTAAATTAAGACAAAGATATGATGATGACTTTAACTCACAACTTACTGATCAACAAAAAATTATTGTTAATAAATTAGAAAAACCAAAAATTATTAAAAACACTAAAAGAGGTGTTTATTATGCTGAAAGTAAAAAACTACAAGCAGAATTAGACGCTAAAGACGGTAGTAAGTACTCTAAAAAATCTGTTAAGAGTTATGTAATAAGTCATGAATATGGTCATCATATTGATTATGTGTCTAATAATAATATATTTTCATCTTGGTCTGAAACTAATCAAGCTTTTAAAGATGCTGTTATTAAGGATAGAAAATTATTTTTTGGTAGTAGTAAATCTGCTGCACTTGATAAAATTCTTAGAAGATTGTCTAGTCAAAAGTCTGTTAACATATACAGTAAATATGATAAGACAAGGCTTATTGGTAAAATAAATGTAACAGATTTAAAAGGTAACGGTTTTGGTGAAGTATCTGATATTGTAGATGCTTTAGCTAGAGGATCTTTTAGAAGAGATTATAATATGTATGGTCACAGTATTAGTTATTGGAGAAGATCTGGTGCTGTAGAAAAAGAAATATTTGCTAATTTATTTGCAACTATGCACGATAAAAAGGCTTATGATTTAGTTAAGACTATAATACCAAACACAGTTAAAGAGTTTGAAAAAAGACTTTTAGAACTAGAAAAATTATAAGGTTAAGGAAATGATATTAACAGAAAAAGAAAGACGACAAAAATTATTAGAGGTTAAATCTAATAAAGGTTTTTATGATTTGTATAAGGAAGTTTTTAAAGAAGAAGTTCCTGAAACACAAACTAGAAATCCAAATGAAGCAATAGAAAATATCTGTAACGCTATTTACAACAATGAAAAATTAATAGCTAAGCCTCTTGCAAAAGATGCCTGGATATAATCTATATAACAGAATTTATATTTTGTTTATAAGTATAAGTTCATTAATAAATATAACAAGGGCCGTGTCCCAAGGAGAAAAAAATGAGTGAAGAAACACAAGTTCAAGAAACAAAAACAGAAGCTAAAACAGAACAAGTAGATATTAAATCTCTTGTAGATGCGGAGGTTTCAAAAGCAATTAAAAATATAAAAGTTAATTTAGATTCTGCATACTCAGAAAGAGATGCTGCATTGGTACAAGTTGAACAAGCTAAAGCCGATAAACAAAAAGCTGAAATAGAAGCCTTAGAAAAACAAGGTAAACATTCAGAAGTTATGCAAATGAAACTAAATGAAATGAGTGCTAAACTTGAAACTTATGAACAAAGAAACACAGAATTAAGCCGAGATAACGCTGTGCGTTCTCAACTTAACTCTTTAAATTTTCGATCTGATAAAGCAGCTAAAATGGCTTATTCAGATATTGTAGGAAGTTTAAAGAAAGACGCTTCAGGAAATTGGATGCATGAAACTGGCTTGAGTATTGAAGATGCCGTGTCATCATATGCTAAAGACGATAATAATGCATTTTTATTTTCTATAAAAGCAAACGCAGGAACTGGAATTAATCCAGCTAAACCTGCATCAGGAAACAATCCTGTCAAATCTATAAAAGAGATGTCAACTGATGAACTACTTTCAAATATTGAAAAAGGTAACATCAAAGTTGACGGAGAATGGTCTGAATAGACCAAATCTTTTATAATAATAACCGTAACAATTATGTTACATAAATAATAAAAGGAAAAAACAATGGCTGTAACAAGTTCAAATTTTAATAACATAGCTAAGGCTATTTCTGCTTACGCACAAGTAGAAAGAGCAGACGCAGCGTTATTAACTTCTACTGCTTTAGTAGGTTCTGACGCAAGAATCACTGACTCAGGAGAAAACTACACAGGTACATTAAGATGGTTAGATTTTTCTGATCCTACAGGTTTCAATAAACAAAATGAAACTGCATCAGACAAAAACCTAAACACTATGGGTGTATCAAACAAATCTGCAATCTATATTAAAAATATAGACCATATTGCTGCTGAAGAATTATCAGTTCAAAAACTGATTTCTAAAGTAGATGGTTTATCTTATTTAGGTTCTCAATTTGCTTCAGTAAGAGCAAGAAGAGAAGATCTACAATTAAGATCAATTATGAATGGTGTTGCTGATAAAATCTGGGGTTCAACTACTGTTGGTGCTTCTGATGCTGCTGCAACTGTAGGAACGTTTGGTTACTACACTGGTTCAGATTCTAGTTCAAATCCAAATGCTTTATTCTCTTTAGAGACTAACGCAAATAAAAGATCTGCATTTTTTGATGTACTTTTAGATGGCATTACTGCTATTAAAGGTGAATTCGAAGAGCCTTTCTACTACTTAGTAGTTGATACTGCTACTTACAACACTATGAGAAAACAAAACGTTCTTGACGTTGCTCCAGTTGTTGATGGTAACTTTAACTTCAATACTATTCTTGGTGGTAAAATTAGACTTATTGTTAACAACCAATCATTAACTGCAAACATCACTTCTGGTGTAAAAGTTTCTTACTTAGCAAAAGCTTCTGCTGTGCATTATAGTCAAATTGCACAAACGAATCCAACTGCTCTTGAAAGAGATGAATTAGCTGGAAACGGTGGTGGACTAGTAACTATTATCTCAAGATGGGGTAATATTATGCATCCTAAAGGTTTCTCATGGGCTGGATCAGCAACTGCATACCCTGCAAATTCTGACCTTGCACTTGGAACTAACTGGACAGTTCATGCAACTAATGTTAACCAAATGGGTATATTCCCTATATTCCACGGTTAATTATTATAACTATTAGATACGGAGAAATATAATGGCTTTACAAAAAGGAGTTAATTCATTTGTAACTGTACAAGAATCTGATGACTATTTTAATGATAGACTTTATTCAGATACTTGGTTTAGTTCAGATACATTAATAGAACAAGCTTTAGTAACAGCCACTGGAATTCTCGATGATATGGATTGGGGTGGAACGGCTACGCCTACTGCCTCATCCCCCTTATCTTGGCCTAGAGATATAACTTATTACGATAATAAGTCAGGCTACTATACAGATTTAGAAGATGATAGATCTACTACTTCTTATGGTACAATTCCAGAAGATATCAAAAAGGCAACTTATGAGTTGGCACTTCATTTAATAAGTAATATGAAAACAGCTGAAAACAATGCATCTGGTGAAAATAAAGTTAAAGACTTAACAGTAGGAGCCGTAAGACTTGTCTTCGATACTGCTAGTGGAGTTGATAATTTTAAAGAATTACCAGATTCTGTAATCACTATCATAACTAAATATTACAATGAAGAATCAACAACCGATAACAGAGGTGTCCGAGTTAGTGGAGGTGCTTAATGAGTTATAAAACACTTATTAACAACAACATCACTAATGCATTTAGTTTAATTGGAGATTTAGCTGAAGATATACAGTTTACAAATATAACCGTTACTGGTTACAATTTTGGTACACAAACTGTAAATAGTTCAAGTACATCACCAATTACCATAAAAGGTATTGTCAGCAAAAGTTATAAAACTAATGATGATAAACCAAGATTAAATGCGGATATAATGTTAAAGTCTACTGATATTGATTCTAAAGTTTTAGACAATTATGACAGTGTTATATTTGGCGGTAAAACTTATGCAATTAATAAATATGAAGATAACGGTTATGTTTTAAGTATTCAAGTAGGAAGGGAGATTTAATATGGCAACAATATCACAATTATTGACTTCTGTAGAAAATCTTTTTACTACAAGTACTTGGACTGCAAATAATATAAAAGCATTTCCTGCAAACTATCAAGGCGAATTAAACGCTGATGAATGGGTGCGGGTTAGTGTATTGCCTTTTTCATCCGAACTTGCTTTTAATACTGATGTATCAGCTAATGGTCAAATAGTATGTCAAATCTTTGTGCCTTCAGGCCAAGGAATGAAACGTGCTTATGAGATTGCTGATTTGTTAAAAAGCTTGTTAGATAGGAAAGAAATTTCTGGATATCTGCAAACAACTAATAGCTTTATAACCAATATTGGAGTTGACGTTAAAGATTCAGGTTTATACAACGTGAATTATACTGTCAATTTCATTTCAATTTAACCAAAAATATAAAGGAAAAATACAATGGCTCTAATAACAAATATAGGTGCTGGAATTTTCACTAGTCTGAAATTCAAAGCGGATAATAACTTTACGTTACCAACTAATGACACAACTCACCAAGCATTTATTGCTGCTAGTGGTGACTTTAATGGTAATACTGAAATTACTAATGCAAGAGAATTTCCATCTTTTGGAAAACCTGCTAATATTGTAAATGTACCAAACTACGGTCAATCAATTAGTTCTCAAATTCAAGGACAAGCTGATGCCCCAACTATGGAATTTACAGTAAACTACGTACCAAGTGTACATGGTGCTATCCAAGCACTTGTACAAGATGGTAATACGTATGTATATCAGATAGATCTTAAAAACGCTGAAACAGGTGATAACGCAGCATTTTATGTAAAAGGACAATTTGCATCATTTGAAGTCTCTCCAAACTTGACTGATTCTAATCAGGCAACTATTACGATGAGTACTCAAGGTGATTATGTTGGCCCTTTTGCTGATTAATAAAATATTTATGTTGGGGTGTAAAATCCCCAGCATACAATTAGTATAAGGATAAAAAATGAATGATAATAAACCGTTTAATAAATATTATGTGTTAAGAATAACTTCTTTACATATAAAAAAAGCAATTGATACATCTATTAGGAAAACTTATGAACGTTTAAAAGATGTAACAAGTAAAGTTGAAGTTTTTGAAACATTAGATGTTCTACATAAAATTAGAAAATTAATGGAAGACTTTGAATCAAATAATAAACATTTATATAAAAAACCAGAAGAGGTAGAGAATGAAACACATAAAGATAATAGACATAAAGAAGAAGGTTCCGTTTATGGAACAGGAAGTGGAAATAAAACAACTGACAGTTAAAGGTGTTAAGGATTTACAAAAACTTTTAGACGCTAGTAAAGATGATTTATCTGGCGTATCTACGTTAAGTGCAATTTTTAAATCTACTGTAGTTGGTGCTGAAACTATGAAAGATAAGGACTTTGAACAATTTCCAATACAAGCATTAACAGAGTTATCTAATCAAATACTTTTATATAATGGATTAGGTGCTAAAGATGATAGTGGTACTGAGTTGGGGAAGAAGAGTTAGCAGAATATGAAATGGCCCATCAACTAGGTGTAACTTTAGATACTATATATAATATGTCATTTAAAGAATACATTGGTTGGGTTTCTTATTTTAATCAAAGACCTTATGGTTGGAGAGAAGATCATAGATCTGCTATAATAGCACAAACAACTTATCAAGGTACTAAACCTTTAAAAATAAAAGATTTGTTTCCATCTTTAAAATTATTAGAAAATGATTCTGAAAATCATAACGTTAAATTAAAAATAGGTTTTGAAGAATTAAAAAATATGGTAAATAAAAAATCTAAAACATAATAGATATGGCGGGTAAAACCGCCTGTCTTGAAAGGGTTTTTATGAGAGATACAAAAAAATTAGAAGAATTTAGTAAAGCTTCTAAACAAAATTTAAAAGAAAAAGATTTATTTAAAAATCTTAAAAAAGAAGTAGATATTGGTGCTAACGGTACACAAAAATATGTAATTAAAAAAGGTATTAATAAAGGTAAAGTAATATAATGGCTGGTGTAAAAACTATTGGATTAACTGGTATAACTGTAGCTATGAATGATAGGGTTGATAAATTTGCAGAAAAAGAATTAAGATCTAGATCATTAAAAGCGTTAGCGGATGTTAAACTAATGACACCCGTAGATACTGGGGCAGCTAGAAATAGCTGGTATATTGGATATAAAGAACAATATTTTGATAACTCTAAGGGTCAGAATAATCCTACATCTAATATACAAGTATTAGTTCCTAGAAATAAACCAGGTGAGATATTTGTAACTAACGGTGTTACATATATACAATTACTTAACGAAGGTAGTTCTAAACAAGCACCTATGAAATTTATTGAATCTGCTTTTAGTAAATACTTTAAAAACGTAAAAGTTGAATACGTTAATAAATAACCGAGTATAGATATAAAAATTATATTAACACGGAATAAAAATAAATAATGGCAAACGCTAAAATTGTAATTGATGTAGATGTCTTAGGACAAAAAGCCATACTGGCTGCTTCTAATCAATTAAGAAAAGTAGGGACAAATGCTAAAGTAGCAGATGTAAGATTAAAAAAATTACAATCTAGTGCCGCTAATGCTTCAAGAGCATTTTCAACATTAGGTACTGTACTTAAAGTGGGTGTTGCAGCGGGGATAGGCGCAGCTACTATAGGTTTAGGTAAATTTGTTTCAGATACTTTTAGTGCGGGTAATCAAGTAGAACAACTACAAAATAGATTTCAACTTTTATTTGGTTCTGTAGAAGAAGGTGGGAAAGCATTTGATAGTCTAGCAGCTTTTGCAGCTAAGGTTCCTTTTTCTCTAGAAGAAATTGCAGCGGGATCAGGTAATCTTGCGGTTATATCTGAAGATGCAAAAGACTTATCTAAGATTATGGAAATCACAGGTAACGTTGCTGCAGCTACAGGTTTAGATTTTCAACAAACAGCAACACAAATACAAAGATCATTTGCTGGTGGTATAGCTTCTGCTGATGTATTTAGAGAACGTGGTGTTAGAGCAATGTTAGGTTTTGAAGCTGGTGTAAAAGTATCAGTTGAAGAAACTAAAAAAAGATTTTTTGAAGTGTTTGGCCCAGGTGGTGAGTTTGGTAATGCAACTAAACTACTTGCTAATACACTTACGGGACAAGTGTCAATGGTACAGGATAAATACTTTCAATTTAGAAGTATTGTAGCCAAATCATTTTTTGAGCCATTAAAACAACAGATACGTGATTTAAATAAAGAATTAGCTGGTAATCAAAAACAATTAGAAAAATTAGCTAAAGAAATAGGTGGTAAATTAGCTGTTGCATTTAAAAATATAGAAAGCGGTATTAGATTTCTTATAACTAATTTTGATAAACTTGTGTTAGCAACAAAGATATTTATAGGTCTTAAACTTGGTGGTATTGTAGCTGGAATTGCAGCACAATTTATATTAGCTAGCAAAAATATATTAAGATTTTCTGGTTTATTATTATTATCTAATAAAAGATTAAAAGTGTTTAACATATTAGTAAGAGCAAACCCTTTGGGTATACTATTAACTGCTATTCAATTAGCTGTAGTAGGATTAATAGCTTTTAGAGATGAACTTAAGGCTATAGGTTCTTACATTAAAAGTAAACTTGATCCTCTTCTTATAAAATTAAGAAGTGATTTTAAAGCTTTTGATGATGCTGATTTAGATTTTTTTGATGAAGACAAAGCTGTTGAAGCTATAAGAAAACAACAAAAAGGTGTAGAAGATAGTATAAGATCATATAAAAGATTAACTCAGGCACAGAAAGAAGCGTTTTCAGGTGGTTTTGAAACAAGAGCCGATAAGTTTAGAAAATTTGAACGATCTGGGCCTCAAGACAATATGGCAGCAGAAGCAAAAGCTGCTCAAGAAGCAATAGCTAAAAAGAATATGGCAATAAATGAACGTATTTTTAGTATGAACAGATCTATGGAACGTGATCAAGCTAAAGCAAGAGTGGCTGCACAAGAAGCTACAACTAGGGCTGTAGAAGAGTATAGAAAAAAATTAGCTTTTATAGGAATTGAATCTAAAGCAATTGCTGGAATTATTAGTGATTCTTGGTTAACTGGTATTAGAGAAGGTAATTCATTATTAGAAATAACTAAAACAGCATTTAAAAATGTTTTTGTTTCTATATCCGATATGCTAGTTAAGAGATCTGCTGAACTATTAATTGAAAGATTATTTATACAATTTGCTGATCAAAAAATTATTAAACAGAGACAATTAAATGCTGAAGTTAATAAACAAGGAACTTTAATGGATACTATAATTTCTAAAGGTAGTAGTTTATTTAGTTCTATGGGTGGTAGTAAAATAGGTGGTTTATTTAGTAGTTTATTTGGAGGAGGTGGAGGATCTAATCTTATGGGATTAGGTTCAAAAAAAGGGTTTTTTGGTATGAATAAAGGTGGTATTGTCCCTGGTGGTGCTCCATATACTGATAGAATACCTGCTATGTTAACACCTGGAGAGGTTGTTATACCTAGAAATAAAACTGATAATACAATGGGATCAACTAATATAACAAATATTAATATAAGCGGTAATGTAGATCAAAGATCAATTGATCAAATAAAAGGTGTAATAGCCCAATCATCTGCTGAAGTAGGTGGTGCAAATAGAACATTTCAAAGAAATTCACAAGGCGTAAGGGGAAGAGGTAGATAATGGCAACAAGTTCAATATTCAAATATGCTAACGACATATCAATAAATAGATCTGCTCCTTCTGCTAGGTCTGTTAGTACTGGTGGTTATGCAAGAACGCATAGATTAGGCCCAAGTATTATATCATTAGATGTAGATCTTCCTATTTTATCTGAAGAACAATATTTAGAAGTTGAGAATGAATTATTTTCAATAGATGATGGTATTAAATTTTTAACAGCTAATATAAGTTCTAATAATGGTAATAATATTATGTCAGGTGTTACTACACCGTTAGCCACAGGTTCTACTAGTATTCAATTTTTAACTACAGATTATTCAAGTTTAAGAACAATTGTTTTATGTAATTTAGCATCTAATGTTGAAAAAATATTTAAAGTAGGTGATTTTATACAATTTGCAAATCATGCTAAAGTATATCAAATATCTAAACCTATAAATGAATCAGGTGCTTATTTTAGATCTAGTAGTAATGGTACATGCAAAGTCAGATTATCTACACCGTTATTATCTGCTATAGGATATGGTAGTTCTGTATCAAGCGGATATACTAATTCATTTTATATTGTTAATGGTAAAGGCGATAATGCAGAAATGGTTGAATATGATTTTGATGACGGTTCATTTTCAAATCCTACTCCTCCTTTTACGTTTCCTACAGGTATATTTACATTTGTAAATGCAGGTACAAATACACCATATCAATATCTTGATGGTACTCAAGCAATTGTTCATATTCCTCCAGGACTATTTACAGCTACTGATATTGCAAGTTATTTAGATTTTTGTGCTAATGGTACAGCTGGAACTTCTGGCCCTTATGCTAATATATCTCAATCTAGAGCAGATCAAAACAATAAGTTAACACAAGTTGTATCTGGGGTTTCATCTACAGGTGTTGGGCCTCCAAATGATAAATTACTTTTTGTATTTAAATTACCAAATGTAAGAGTTCAATTAACTGCAGTATCTTATACTGGTGCTACATTAACTAATGAAACAGTTTTACAAACTATAACAAATCCATATAGAAATGGTTTAATTACTTTTAAAAATTCTGATGGTACAACTTTAAAAGATAGAAATGGTAATGATGTAACAATTGTTTTACCTTCTTATTTACAAAATGCTTTACAAATTTATAATTATATTAACAATACAATATTAGCTACAAATTCTACGCATGTATTAAAAACACATAATATTATTAAACAAGTAACTTCTCCTACAGCTGCTTTTCCCGAAGTTTTTGGTGAAACTGAAATTGATCATGTAGGTTATTTTACTTTACAATTTGGGCCTGAGTATGGAGATATAACAATGGAATTAACTACCTCAACTGGCCCTGTTGCGGTTAATTTTAATCCTATTACAAAATTAAGAGATGTAGTTCAAGCTGTTCATACTTCTCCAAATCAAATTGAAATAGATAATCCAATAGAAACATATAATGTTGGGGATTATTTACAACCTACTAGTAGTTTGGTATCAACTAATGATGTTCAAAGAATATTAAGTGTTTTTGTTGATCCAATTTTAAATATAGCTTTTATTGATTTTGATACATCTTTTAATGCAAGTGTTGGGGTTGCTTGGAGTAATGCTTCAGGAAGTAATACAATTCAAAGACATTTAAATACAGCAACTACTACAACTACAACAGGTCTTATTCAGTTACTTAATACTTATCAAACAAGTAATTTAAATATTATTAATTTTACTACAGTTAAAACTGGCCCTGATGTTAATTTAAAATTAATGTTAACTAAAAAACCTGCTGTAACTATTATACCTAAAAATAAAACAGAAAATTTATATAAATATGATAAATTTGAATTTCAGGAGGTGCTATAATGGCTAGAAGTCTTAGCAATCAGCATACAGCATCTGAGGGCGGATATCCTATACAATTTATATCAATACAACCAGATAGTGATGAAAAAAATTCTTTGAATTTAAACACATCTTCTAAAAGATTAGAATTTCATAATGGTGTAAATTATGCAACTTATTATCCTGGTGCAGGTATTTTAAATTTAACTGCTGTTGAAGAAACTAAAGATGTTAAAACAAATCAAATAACTGTTGAATTAAATGGCGTTCCTAACACAATAATACCTGTTTTAAAAAAATATAATGGTATTGGAGGTATAGTAACTATTTATCAAGGTTGGATGAATGATGATTCTGATACAGTTAATGAAACTAATTCTGATCCATATACTGGTGCTTATATAAAATGGAAAGGTGTAATATATTCACATTCTGTTGATGAAGAAAATCAAGAATTTGGTAAAATTAAAATAAGTTTAGAATGTAAAAATATATTAGGTACTATATTAGGTAGTACAAATGGCAGATTTACTTCTGATAGTTCTTTTAAAAAAACTTCATCAGGTGATAGATCAATGGAATTTGTTGCTGCAATGGCAAACTTTAACCCTAAATTTGGGCAAGATTAATGGAGAATAAATATGAATATAAGAATAGCTAGTAAAAAAGATATTAAAGATGGTATAAAAGAAATAGTTGAAGCAGTAAAAGAATTTCCTGATTTTCATGTAAAAGGTTTAATTGTAACTGATCAATATTATGAAACCTTAATAAATTTATGTATGCAAAATGGTAAAATTATTATTGCAAAAGATAATAATAAAATAATAGGATGCATTATGGGTTTAATAAACGGAAATGTATTTACTGCAATGAATGAACTTGTAACAATTGTTACATGGGTTCATAAAGATAAAAGAACATCATCTGCATTTTATAGAATGTTTAAAATGTATAAAGATGAGTTTACAAAATTAAAACAAAACAATAAAATTGATAGAGTCTTAATGGCTCAATTAGCTAATGATAGAACAAATATTAAGTTTGATAAGTTAAATTTTAAATTAATTGAAAAAACTTACGAATGGAGATAATATATGGCAGCGGCAGCACCTATTATAGGGGCAATAACGGCACAAACAATTCAAGGAGCAATTCTTAGATTCGCTTTATCACTTGCAGTATCATATATTACACAAAAATTATTTGGCCCTGATATGCCAGGTAATGAAGGTAATCCCTCTCAAGCAGACCCAGGTGTTAAACAAAGGATACCTTCAGATCCAGCTAATAAACTTCCTGTTGTATATGGACAAGATAAAATACATGGATCTATTATATTTGCAGACATAAGCAGTGATAATAAAACAATGGCTTTTATTATTGCTTTATGTGAAGGCCCAATTCATAAAATAGGCACTAGTAATTATGGCACTACTAGTGGTATATATTGGGATGATTATGAATTATCTTTTGATCTAAATGGTAATGTTATTAATGCTACTCATGCTGATGGCAATACTGATTCTTGGTTAAATGATAATTTAAAAATTGTAAAACATCCTGACGGTGGAAGATGTTTAGAGATGGAAACATTTAGCAGTAAATGGGCTTCAAATGCACAAACTAGATATTTACCTGATGTTGCATATGTATATGTAGAATTAAATTACGATAGAGAAGATAATGTTACAGGTTTAACAACTAAATTAGGTTTTGAAATTGAAGGTAAATTAATTAGAACTTTATCATCTAATAGTTTAATAGGCCCTGTTCCAACAGGTACAACTATTCAAGGTTCAATAACTAATCCTCAAATTTTTGATGAAACCCTTACATTTGGTAATTTTTCAGGACATCAAGTTGCTTATTGGGTGTATAGTTATGCAGGCGGTTTTACTACATCTATTGGTAGTAGTCATAGTAAAGTTTTTAAAACAGGTACTTATCAAATTGTAGATTTAGGAGATTATGCAACTAATCCTATAACAATTAGTGATTGGCAAAACGGATCGGCAGCAACTGGTTTAGGTACAGGTGCAGAAATAGAATTAGATTTTGTAGAAGTGGGAGAACAACATGTAACTGGAAGTCATAGTAGTAATAATATATTATATTCTCCATTTTCTCCAACAAGTTATACGGATTCAAATGGAAATATAGTTGCAGACGATGGTTATAGAATAGTTAATGCATTACATATTAAGCAATGGGGAAATAATTATACATCTTCATCTGTTGACAATGTTGCAGGAAATGCAGAAACAAGAGTTTGGCTTGTTTATACTACAACTGATTTTCAAGGAAATACTTCACAAAATTTATGGCCAATTGTAACTATGGAATTTAGGCCAACTGCCTATCCTTATCAAAATGCTACAGAAGAAGAATATGCTAGTAGATTAAATGGTATATTAAGTGGAAGTTTGGCTTATAATGCGGCATCAACTTTAACTGGGGGTGAAACTTTTGAAACATGGGGGTCAAGAAGATTACGTACTCAACCTGGAACAGATGATTATGGTAATTCAGCTACTTGGACTTATAATGGACACCAACAATATTTTACAGCAAAATTACCTAGGGTTATACTTAGAACATTAGCTGGAGTTTATTCATCTAATCCTGCTGAATGTTTAGCGGATTATTTAACTAATAAAGTATATGGTTGTGGTCAATCTATTTCAGATAGTGATTTAGATATACCTTCATTTTATTCTCATAAACAATTTTGTGACGAATCTGTTACACATAATGATTCTGATGGAAATTCTGTTACTAGTAAAAGATATCAATGTAACGGTTATGTAAATACAAATGATTCAAAAGATTTAAATATTTCTGATATTGTTAGTAATTCTCAATCTATATTTAGTTATACTTTAGGAAAATTTCAAATGCTTTCCGATACAACGGGATCAATTTCTTATGGCGGATCAAATAATATTTTTGATGAAACCAGTATATATGGTAATGTTACTGTACTTAATGATGGTTTTAATTCTACATTAAATGAAATGAATTTACAATTTAAATCTAAAGCAAATGAATATCAAGAAGATCAAGTGTTTTTAGAATATGGTACTAAATACTTTAATGAACCAGTACTATCTAAAGATTTAAATTTAAAATTTATTAATACCAATGTTGAGGCTCAAAGAATTGGTACTGTTATAATGAATAAATCTAGGAGTAATAAAATTATTTCATTTAGAACAGATACAAGAGCCGCAAATTTACAAGTTAATGATATAATAGGTATTAAAGGCACTTATTATAATTTAGATCAAAACAATGTGTTTAGTTATAATTTTGTAACTAATGCATCATCAGGTTCATCTAGTAATGCTATTGGAGAATACGTTATAAAAGAAAATAATGTATCAACTAATTTTTATGAAACTTATGTATATCCTGATACTTATGAAGAGGCAAAATTTTATGTTCCAGGAACAGTAGCAAATTATATTGATTTATTAAAGTTTTTTAAAGATTGTATTAATGGACAATTTTTTGATTTAAGTAATGAATTAACAGATGAACAAACTAAATTAAATAATAAACTTGGTGAAATATTTTCATTTGTATATTATGAATTAGATACATCAGGATCTACAACTTCTCCTTATGGTTCTTATGGTGCAAAAATTATATTTAATGTTAATAATATAAAATTTGGAGCAGTTAAAAGAAACTTTCGTATTGATGTAACAACAAATATACTTAATTCTACTTGGACTTCATATAATCAAATTAGTGCTGCATCTGAATTAGGTAGTCAATTTAAAATAAATAGTATTTCAGAAACAGAATTAAATGGTGGAGTTCAAGGATATTTTATAACTGCTCAAGAATATAATGCTGCAGATTATACAGTAGGAACTTTAACAGCTACTGCCCCTGCTCCACCTATATCATCTACAAGAGGATATCAAAATTTAGGGGTTGCTACTAATTTAACTTTAAATAATACTTTCCCTTCTGCAACTACTCCTTATATTGATATAAATTTTACTATGCCATCAAAAAATAATGTTGAAGGTGTTGAAATTTATTATGGTAGTGGTGCTAGCACAACAGAAGCTAATAGAATTTTAATACAAACATTTAATGCTCCTACAGGAAATTATGCTGCAAGTTCAAGTCAAAATTTTCAAATACAAAATATACCTACAACAACAGATTTATATATTTGGATAAGATTAAATAATTCATTTTCAAGAGGTGCATTTTCTGCTGGTTTAAGTATTGGTAATTGGAACCCAACAACTAATGTTAGCACAATTGGTAATAATTCAATTGCACCTGTTTTATTAGGTTTTGATTATAATCAATATAGAAATTTAATTATTAACGGAGATTTTTTAATTCATCAAAGAGGATCTTCATCTACTACTAGTGCTAATCCAGGTTATCTTTTGACAGATATGTGGTATTCAGATATTAATAATTCTGGAACTTGGGTACATTCACATTCTAATGATACACCAGATAATACAGTATTAAGTAGATCTTATAAATTAGAAAATACAACAGTACCTACTTTAGGCGCTAGTTCTAAATTTAAATTTAAACAAATTATAGAAGGACAAAATTTACAAAAATTAAAATATGGTACAACTAATGCAGAAGATATAACTGTAACTTTTTGGGTTAAATCTAGCAAAACAGGTAACTATATTTTTGATTTATATAATCATGATGATAATAGACATATAAGTAAATTATATACTATTGATAATGCAAATGTATGGGAACAAAAATTAATAACTATCCCAGGTGATACTAATAACACATCAGCTTTTGATAATGATAATAATAAAAGTTTAGAAGTAAGTTGGTGGTTAACAGCTGGATCTGATTTTGATTCTGGTACTTTAAATACAAACTGGAATACAACAGCAGATGATGATAGAGCAGTTGGTCAAGTTAACTTGGCTGATACAGTAAATAATACATGGTTTATATCTGGAATACAATTAGAAGTTGGTAGTAATGCTAGCAAATTTGAAATAATTCCTTTTGATAAATCATTAGAAAGATGCCAAAGATATTTTTATCAATTGGTCAGCATTGTTGGTGAAGCGTTTCAAGGACATTCAAGTAGTCATTTAAGACATATGAATATTTGGTTTCCTGTTACAATGAGAGATACGCCTACAATAGATGCTACATGGAGCACTGGAACTAATCCAACAAATTTAAGTACAAAACAATACGCTAATGTTTGTATAAATATTGGATCAAATTCAACAAGTGCAAGTTTAACAGGTTTTTCAGCTAGTGCTGAATTAACATAACATTAATTAATATATAGCTATAGTTATATATTACTCATAAATTAACCTATAGGAGATACTATGAGAATTTCAAACATACAAAATTATCTAGGTGGAGCGGACAATGTAATTGTTCGTGAAGTTGCTGAAGGTAATCAATTTTTATTAAGTGTAAACACAAATGATACTACAGATTTTAGTACTGCAACTTTTGATATAAAGGCAGAATGTTTTACAGCTACTGTAGAAAGAAATAGAGGTTCAGTTAAAATAACATCTTTAACTTCTGCAGCAGGTGCAACTGCGCAATCTTATATAAAAGGTAATCAGATATTTAATACAGGTACGGCAGGGTCTTTTGATTTTCTTGTTCCAAGCACATTATTATCTGATCAAAATAGTAGCTTTACTTCAACCGCTGATGATACAACTCCTTTTATAGTAGTTTGTAAAGTTCAGTGGGAAGCAGGAAACCCTGCACAGAAAAAATCATTAAGGTTTGTATTTATAATTAGATATCAACCTCAGTAGTAAAAGGAATAAATAAAAATGACAATTACAGTAACTTCAACACCGTTAAATTTAAGCGTTACAAATGAAAGAGGCCCAATAGGCCCAACAGGTGCAACAGGCCCAGCAGGTGCGCAAGGTTCTACAGGCCCACAAGGCCCAACAGGCCCAGCAGGCCCAACTGGCCCAACTGGCCCACAAGGTTCATCAGTAACAGGTTCAACAGGCCCAACTGGCCCACAAGGCCCAGCAGGCCCAACAGGCCCATCGTTTAATTTAACTAACTATACAACAAATTCAAATATCAGTTCAAATGATTGGATATTCTGGGCTGACAATTCAACTTTTCAAGAATATAAATTACAATATTCTGACCTTCAAACACCTATTACAACAGCAGCAAATGCATATACAGATACACAAATTAATAATTTAATAAATGGATCACCTGCAGCATTAGATACTTTAGATGAATTAGCAGCAGCTTTAAATGATGATTCAAATTTTGCTTCAACTGTTACAAATAGTATTGCAACTAAATTAAATTCAAGTGATTTTAATCCATTTTTTGATGCAAGAATATCAACTAAATCTATTGATAATTTTATTGATATAGATATTAGTACAAACAACCCTTCAAATGGGCAAGCATTAATATTTGATAGTGCAAATGGTGTATTTATTCCAGGCGATAGTTTTAGTCAAAGTGATTTTGATGCTGCATTTACAGCTAAAAGCACAACTAATTTAAGTGAGGGTACAAATTTATATTACACAAATGCCAGAGCAGATGCGAGAGTAACTAATGCTATTATTGATGAAGATAATATGTCTTCAAATTTAGATACAAAAGTTCCTACTCAACAATCTGTTAAAGCTTATGTAGATGCACAAGTTGCAACAGTACCAACCGGAGATATTACTTCAGTTGTAGCAGGAACTGGTTTATCTGGTGGTGGAACTTCTGGTGATGTAACTTTAAATGTAGATTTATTAAGTAAACAAGGTGGAACTAATTTTACAAATTCAATTTTAGTTGGTCATTCAACAACTGGAACTTTAAATAATGCTAATAGAAATGTTGGAATTGGGATTGGTGCCATGGATGCAATAACATCAGGAGATGATAGTGTTTTTGTAGGCTATAACGCTGGTACTAAAACTTCCACTGGAACAATTAACACTGCTATAGGCGCAGACGCAATGTTTCAAAATGTGAGTGGACGAGACAATGTTGCTATAGGTTATCAGACTTTATACAACAACACAGGAAGTCATAATACTGCAATAGGAAGAATGTCTGGTAGAAATATAACAAGCGGTAGTGGTAATGTTATGATTGGTGAAGTTGATGCTGGAAGTGCTACAGGCGACAGACAATTAAAGATAGCAGGCTATGACGGAACAAATACTACAACTTGGATATCTGGGGATAGTAATGGTGCTTTAACTTTTGCTGATAAAGTTGTTTTAGGTATTGACAAAGTTATAGAGTTTGGTGATGCAGGCGAAACAATAAAAGGTAATGGAATTAATTTAAATATTGATTCATCAAATAACACAAATGTAAATGCAACAAACATAGTAAAATTAGCTGGTAGCGGAATGGAAGTATCGCTTGGAGGCGGAGCAGCTCATATGCTGTTTTCTGATGGTACAACTCAATTTGGTCATATAAAGAAAGTAAGTAATAGTTTTGATTTTAGAAGTTCAATATCTGATGGAGATATTACTTTTAGAGGTAATGATGGTGGTACAGGAATTACAGCATTAACTTTAGATATGTCAGAAGCTGGTGCTGCTACATTTAATAATGAAATTTTAGCAGGTGGTAAAATAACAGCTAAAGGTGATGGATCTAGTCAAGATGGTGAAATACAATTAAATTGTTCTCAAAATAGTCACGGAGTTAAAATAAAATCTCCTGCACATTCAGCTAACGCATCTTGGACATGGGTATTACCTACTAATGACGGAACTAATGGTCAAGTTTTAACTACTGATGGTAATTCATCAGCACAATTATCTTGGACTACTCCAGGAACTTTTAGTGGTAATGTAACAATTGGTGGAAACTTAACTGTAAATGGAACAACTACAACTGTTAATTCAACAGAAGTTAATATTCAAAATGCTTTTGTATTTGAAGGATCAACTGCTGATGCACATGAAACAACTTTAACAATTACAGACCCAACAGCCGATAGAACAATTACATTGCCTGATGAAAGTGGTGATGTTATTATTGGTAAATTTGGTGGAACTGATTTTGCTAGATCAATTTTAATTGGTCATTCAACAACTGGATCTTTATCTTCAGCCGAAGACAATCTTGGTATTGGAGATAACGCATTAAATTCTGTTACTTCTGGAGATCAAAATGTTTGTTTAGGTAGTAATGCTGGAACTGCAATAACAACTGCAACAGCAAATGTATATATTGGTAGAAATTCTGGTTCTAGTAATGCAACAGGAGGTAGTAACTTTGGTTTAGGTGTAGATACTTTAGAAGACGCTAATTTCACTGGTACTAGTAATGTTGCTATAGGTAGATCGGCAGGTTCTCAGGTAGAATCAGGTAATTTTAATGTATTAATTGGTCAATCTTCTGGAGATAATATTACTACGGGACATGGTAATTTAATAATGGGTGCTAATGTTGATGCACCGAGTGCTACAGACAATAGGCAATTAGTAATTGCAGGCTATGATGGAACAACAACTACAACTTGGTTAACAGGTGATAGTTCTGGTAATATTGGAATAGGAACTAGCTCTCCTTCAAGAGATTTACATATTGCAAAATCAACTAGTAATAACACAGTAAGACTTCAAGTAGAAAACACTTCAAACACTTCTGGTTCACATGGTGTAGTATCGATATATTCAACAGGATCAAGTGGTGGTGACCCTTATTTACATTTTAAAGTTGATGGTGGACAAAATTATTCATTAGGTATTGATAATGATCAATCAGATAATTTTAAAATTTCAGCTAATTATGGAGTTGGTGCAAATGATTTAATGACTATAACACCAGCTGGTAATGTTGGAATAGGAACTACTAGTCCATCATCTTCTTTTCATATTGCTGCGGCTATACCAAGAATTAGAATAGAAGATACTGATGGGTCTAATCTTATAAGTGATATAAGTGGAGCAGGGGCTGATCTTCAATTTGCTATTGATCCTAATCAAGTTTCAACTGGTGGAAGTTTTAGATTTAAAATTTCAGGTACTGAAAGATTTTCAGTTAGACCAAGTGGTAATGTTGGAATAAATGATAATTCACCTTTACAAACTTTAACAGTTCAAGGTGTTAATAATAGTTCATCTGCAACTTTAAAAACTCAAGATACAGATGGAAGAGGTATTTTAATTGAATCTCCTTATTCTGGTTCAGGTGTTGGCTATATTGGAACTAATGGAACAAATTCTTCTTTTGGTTTTAAAATTAATAATGTTCAGAAAACTATATTAGATATTAATGGTAATTTTGGAATAGGTACAAATAGTCCTGCCCAAAAATTAGATGTTGATGGGAATATTGCTGTATCTGGAAATTTAACAGATCAATATACAACAGATCTTACAGTTAAAACTTCTAACTTTACTATTACTTCTTCAAGCTTAGGTAAAATATATTTATTAGATAGTTCATCAAATACTGTTACTGCTACTTTACCAGCAAGTCCAAATAATGGTGAGAGGGTTAAATTTATTGATGTTGCAGGATCTGCAAGTACAAATAATATAACTATTGGTAGAAATGGTAATAGCATACAAGGTAGTGCATCTGATTTAACAGTCGTAACTGATAGAGCAGCATTTGAATTAATGTTTGTTACTTCATATGGTTGGGTTTTAACAAACGTTTAATAATTAAAGGAAATAAATAAATGACAATATATAAAGATTTAAAAATTGGATCTTCAGTTAATGGAACTTCACAAAGATATACTTATAATGTAACAAGTTCAGTTAGCAGTTTATCTGGAGCAGATGCAAATGGAAATACACTTGCATATGATTCTGGATTTGCTGATGTGTATCTTAATGGGGTTAGATTATCTGGAGCAGATATAACAATAACTTCAGGAAACTCTGTTTCTTTTGCAAGTAATTTATCAAACGGAGATGTAGTTGATATTGTGGCTTATGGTGCATTTACTGTAGCTTCAGTTAATGCTGATAATCTATCAAGTGGTACAGTACCAGATGCTAGAATTACTGGAACATACACAGGAATTACAGGATTAGATTTAACTGATAACAGTAAGATAAGATTAGGAACTGGAAACGATTTAGAAATTTACCATGATGGAAGTAACTCTTATATTAAAGATGCAGGAACTGGAGATTTAATTATTCGTAGTGATGCTGATGTAGCAATTCAAAATGCTGGCGGTACAGCATCTAAAGCAGTATTTAGAACTGGTGGTGCTAGTTTTCTTTACTTTGATGGTTCTAAGAAATTTGAAACAACATCTACTGGTGCAACAGTTACAGGAAATGCAACAGTTAATGGAGATTTAACAGTTGATACAAATACTTTATTTGTAGATAGTTCAAATAATAGAGTTGGTATTGGAACAAATTCTCCAGGTTTTGACCTTGTTGTTAAAGATGCTTCTGGAGCCTGTACCATTAGAGCAGAGAATGGTGCTGATAATAAAATTGTAGATTTAATTGCAGACAGTACAGGTGGATTAGTAAGAACAATAGGTTCTTATCCTTTAGTATTTAACACTAATCAAACAGAAAGAGCTAGGATTGATGCGTCTGGAAATTTATTAGTAGGAAAAACTTCTTCAAGCACATCTACAGCAGGAATAGAATTAAGAGCAACAAATCAAGTTACAATTACTAGAAGTAGTAATACCCCACTTATTATAAATAGATTAAGTTCTGATGGAGAACTTGTAAAATTTCAAAAAGATGGAACAAATATTGGTTATATTGGAAACGCATCAGCAGATTTTGCTGTTTCTAACTCAACAGCTACTAATGGTGCAGGAATAAGTTTACAAAACAATCTTTTTGTAACACCAATGAAAGGTGGTTCAAAAGATACTTCATCTGCTGTATCACTTGGAAATACAAGTTATACATGGAAAGACATCTATTTAGGTGGTGGTGTATTTCTTGGTGGCACAGGCACAGCAAACAAATTAGACGATTACGAAGAAGGAACTTGGACACCAGTAGGTAATACAGTACATGGATTTAGTGCAGGAATAACTCAGACTACAAATGCTAAATATGTAAAAATAGGTAACTTAGTTACTGTTCAATGTTCTATTCAAATGGGTAATTCTTCTGGAAATTTAGCACTTGAAGATAATGTTACAATAACAGGACTACCTTTTACAGCGGCTAATACAGAGGCAAGTACTTGCTGTGCTTATAGATATAATTCTAATAATGGAATTTTTGCAGTTTATTTAAGCACCACATCTGCAATTTTTGCAAGATGTCAACAGGTTAATGGTTCTCCACTAAGAAATGGTGGATCAATATCTATAAATTACACCTATCAAACAACTTAACAACAACACAACAGGAGACAACACATGGCAATAACTAAAGAGACACAGATTGGTAAAATCGAAGTGGTCGGAAAATACAAATCAGTTCAAGTAAGAACAGATACTGTAGTTATGGAAAATGGCGAAGAATTATCAAGAAAGTATCATAGACATGCTTT
>Ga0187217_1000022_pt1 | contig 50801 bp, 58 predicted proteins | sample 15SPOviralmetaG_FD_130165 | JGI IMG/M metagenome (GOLD analysis project Ga0187217, IMG submission 130165) | Marine viral communities from the oligotrophic San Pedro Time Series (SPOT) site, San Pedro Channel, CA, USA - 15 SPOT_SRF_2010-09-15... | ecosystem: Environmental > Aquatic > Marine >... | reverse complement strand
TTATATAAACCACACTGGCGATTCTGGTACTAAATTTGGTTTTAGCGCTGATGATACGTTTGTTGTAAGAACTGGTGGCGCCGTAAGATTAACAGTTAATGATACAGCCGCAACTTTTGCAGGGCAAGTAAATATACCAGATAGCACTGAGCTTAGATTTGGAAGTTCTGATGATTTTAGAATATTTCACGATTCTACTAATAATTTTATAAGAAATTATAAACACGGAGCTAGCAGTAGTTTACAGTCAGAAAATAGTAGTGGAACAAACCAAACTTGTGTTGGTTGGGGTGGTGCTAGCGGTTACGCAAACTTACATTATGCTGGAAGTCAAAAGCTAATAACAACATCAACTGGCGTGTCTGTCACGGGAGCAATTGCCGCGAGTCATAATATTGGTAATTTAAATAGTAGTAGTGACATAGGTCAGCAATTAGAGTATGGTGATGCTAACGTAGCTACATTAAGATGTGACGCAAATAGATGGAGGGTTTACATGGGTGGATCTGGTAACTCACAAGAAACTCTAACAGTTACAGAAGAAGGTAGAGTTGGTGTTAAAGACTCTTCACCTGATTATCCACTAGACGTTAATGGAAACGTAAGTAGTATATCAATATACGCAAGTCATGATATTGCCGCTTACTCTGATGCAAGGGTTAAAGGTGATATTAAAACGATACCTAATGCTTTAGAAAAAGTAAATAATCTAAGAGGTGTTACGTTTGTTAGAACTGATGAAGGTTCTAGTGACAAAAGAATGATGGGTGTTATAGCTCAAGAAGTAAAAGATGTAATACCAGAAGTTGTTACTAAAAAAGAATCAGATGGTCATTATGCAGTGTCTTATGGTAACATGGTTGGTGTGTTGATAGAAGCTGTAAAAGAATTAACAGCTGAGGTTGAAGAGTTAAAAAAATGTGGTAAGTGTGATAACTGTAATTGTAAAAACAAATAAATATGGCGGTACCAAATAGTGGATTAATTAAATTTTCAGGTATAGCTGCAGAGTTAGTAAACGACGATTATACCGACGCGGATTTTGACGATTTACTAACACTTAAAGATATGTCTGTTGGAGGTAATACAAATGGTAGTAGTGAAAACTTTGACTCTATAAATTCAAACAGCTCATCTAAGCCAGATTCATCAGCGCCTTATAAAATGAGTGAATTTTATAGTTACGATCACGACGCGTCTTCTGGTTTAACTTCATTTGCTAGCTCAGTAGCGCAGTCTAAAAACCCTTGCGGTTTTAGTAACGCAGGTCTTAACTCAACTTGGTACCATGACGGTTCAAACGCTTACCCAGTAGTCAATGATAATGCGTATTCAGATGATACAGGAGACGAAGCGTTAATGGCTGGTCAATATAAAATAGGCCCATTTAATGGTACATATCGTAGAATAACCGTTAATAACAGCGGTGTTGTTACTGTATCTGCAACGTGCACGGGGTAATATACAGACAATAGGTAGTTAAAAAACAATAAAATAGCGTAATAATATAAACATGGCAATAACATACACATACAAAATAACAAGAATAGATACTTACGAGACTTATAGTGGCTTTAACGATGTTGTTAAAGGAATTGAGTTTGAGTATATAGCTAGCAAAGGAACTGGTGAAGACAAGAAAACAGCAAAATTTACTTTTTACTGTGAATTAGGTGATCCAGATCTAGCAACCTTTAAACACTATGCTGATTTAACGGAAGCAGATGTTAGAGAGTTTGTAAAGAAAACTGTTAATGTTGAGAATAATAAACTTATACTTAACAACTTATTAGCAGAGCAAGACCTACCGGTGAAGGTTGTAAAAAACCTACCGTGGGCATAATTAAGTTTAATCAATTAAAATTAAAAAAATGAGTAAAAAAACAAAAGATTTAAAAATCACAGATGAACAGTTAGAAACGTTACAAGGTAAACTAAAACTTATTGATACTGCGAGGTTGCAAATAGGTACTTTAGAAAACCAAAAGTTTCAAATGTTAAACCAAGTTGGCATGATACAAAAAGAATTATTAGACATGCAGAACGAGTTGCAAGAAGAGTATGGAAAAGTTAGTATCAATATTACCGATGGTACAATAACTGAAATCCCTGAAGAAGAAGATGTCGAAGCTAATAAGAAAGATTAGTATAGGTAAAGACTATAAAAATGAAGCTATGCATTACTCCGTAGGTCAAGAGGTCTACGGAGGGCATAGAATCACAGCTATAGTAGAAGAAGACGAAAAGTTTAGTATTTTTATTGAAAAAGGTAATAATGTTATTCCTTGGAAAGACTTTAATAAAAACATGGCTATTGCAATAGAATATAATTTAGAATATTAATGCAAGGTTTATTTGATTTTATTTTAAAACCAGTAGGTAACAGATATAGTAATACTAAAAAAATAGGTGATACTGAGTTAATATTAAATACTCGTATTGAAGAACATAAGAATATAAATAGAAAAGCCACTGTACTAGCTATTCCTAAATATTATAAAACAAACGTTAAGGTTGGTGATGAAGTGATTATACATCATAACATTTTTAGAAAATCATATAACACAAAGGGAAAAGCGCAAAACAGTAGGTTTTATATAGACGAAGATATGTTTAGCTGTCCTATTGATTGTGTGTTTTTATATAGAACAGGCACAGAGTGGAAAGCTTTTGATAGTTATTCATTTGTAAAACCTATAGAAAACGACAATGTGTATAGCATAAGTGCTGAAAAACACTGCGTTGGTGTAATAAAATATTGTAGCGCTGGACATAAACCAGGTGATGTTGTAGGTTTTAGAAATAACATCGAGCATGAGTTTGTGATAGACGGCGAGCTTCTTTATAAAATCAAATCAAATTTAATACAAATAAAGTATGAGCGTAAAGGAAACGAAAAAGAATATAATCCTAGCTGGGCACAAAGCAGTTGAAGAGTTGATCAAAGTTGCTAAAGAAGCTATTGTAGACTCTGACGATGACATATCTGCTGATAGATTAAAAAACGCAGCAGCTACAAAAAAGCTAGCTATATTTGATGCTTTTGAAATATTAAATAGATTACAAGAAGAGCAAGACATGCTTGATGGTAAGACTAAAGAGGAAGACACTAAAGATGATGCTTTTTCTGGTTTTGCTGAAAAAAGATCTAAGTAATGTACGAGCAAAATTTATATAAGGTTGTAGAACCTATTAAAATAAATACCATTAAAAGGCTTAACAAAGCTAAAAAATGGAAATACGGATATAACAAAGAACATGATATTGTTGTTATATCTAAAACGGGTATGATAGGTGAGATATATGAGATACAAAATCTTATGATAGCCTTACCACAACAACCTAAACAAATACATAAGTTTAAAAGTGACAGGTGGGAAGTGACAGAATATCCTAAAGAATTAAATAGAATTAAAACTATATTTGATTGGAAGGAATATCCTAAAGACTTTAAAAGCAAATACATAGATTATATAGAGAATGAGTTTAAAAAAAGAGAAGAAGGTTTTTGGTATTACAATAAAGGTAACCCTACTTATCTTACTGGCACTCACTATATGTACTTGCAGTGGTCTAAGATTGACGTCGGGAAACCAGACTTTCGGGAAGCAAATAGATTATTCTATATATTCTGGGAAGCTTGCAAGGCCGATGTACGATCCTATGGGATGTGTTACCTTAAGAACCGTAGATCTGGTTTCTCTTTCATGGCCTCAGGAGAGGTGGTTAATTTGGCGACCATATCCTCGGACTCGAGATATGGAATTTTATCTAAGTCTGGGCCTGATGCCAAGAAGATGTTTACCGATAAAGTGGTACCCATATCAGTTAACTATCCCTTCTTTTTCAAACCCATCCAGGACGGAATGGACCGTCCAAAGACCGAGCTTGCCTTCCGCGTCCCCGCGTCCAAGCTCACAAGACGGAACATTACAAGTTCCGACAAACCCGAAGCCCTACAGGGTCTTGACACCACAATCGATTGGAAGAACACCGGCGATAACTCCTACGATGGGGAGAAACTCAAGCTCCTCGTCCATGATGAATCAGGTAAATGGGAGAGGCCGAACAACATCCTCAACAACTGGCGTGTTACGAAAACCACCCTTAGATTAGGTAGTAGAGTAATTGGTAAGTGTATGATGGGATCAACATCAAATGCTTTAGATAAAGGAGGAGATAACTTTAAAAAATTATACAATGCTTCAGATGTTACAAAACGAAACCGAAACGGCCAAACAAAATCTGGATTATATTCTCTTTTTATCCCAATGGAGTGGAACTACGAAGGATTTATTGACAAGCACGGTATTCCAGTCTTTGATAGTCCAGACAATGATGTCCTCGGACCAGATGGGGAATTAATAGACGTAGGTGTTGTAGATCATTGGCAAAATGAAGTTGATGGTTTAAAACAAGACCAAGATGGTTTAAATGAATTTTACAGACAGTTTCCAAGAAGTGAAGATCATGCTTTTAGAGATGAAACTAAAAATAGTATATTTAATTTAGTAAAAATATACGAACAAATAGATTACATAAACGACAGTACTAAATCACACTTAGTTACTCAAGGAAGTTTTCAATGGGTAAATGGTATAAAAGACACTAGAGTATTTTTTGCACCAAACCCTAATGGTAGATTTTACGTTAGCTGGATCCCTGATAATAACATGCAAAACAACGTTGTTACTCGTAACGGTAAAAAATATCCTGGCAATGAGCACGTTGGTGCTTTTGGTTGTGATAGTTACGATATATCAGGTACTGTAGATAATAAAGGTTCTAAAGGATCTTTACACGGCTTAACTAAGTTTAGCATGGAAAACACACCACCTAACCATTTCTTTTTAGAATATGTAGCTAGACCACAAACCGCTGAGATGTTTTTTGAAGATGTATTAATGGCTTGCGTTTTTTATGGTATGCCTTTATTATGTGAAAATAACAAACCAAGATTATTATATTATTTCAAAAGAAGGGGTTATAGAGGTTTTAGTATGAACAGGCCTGATAAAGTTTGGAATAAATTATCAACAGCTGAAAAAGAAATAGGTGGTATACCTAATTCTAGTGAAGATATAAGGCAAGCACACGCCGCAGCTATAGAAACTTATATACAAAAATATATAGGATTAAAAGAAGACCACACCTACGGAGATATGTATTTTAATAGAACATTAACCGATTGGTCTGGTTTTGATATTAATAATAGAACAAAATATGATGCAACAATAAGTTCGGGTTTAGCTATAATGGCTTGTAATAAAAACCTATACAAACCAGTTGCTGATAAAAAAAATATAGAAATATCTTTTGGATTATCTAGATATAATAACAAAGGAACAACGTCGAAAATAATAGAATAAATGGCAATTACTACACAAAAAAATCATAGTTTCCCAAGTAACGCTGTCTCAGATGCTGAGAAGGCTAGCATGGAATATGGCAAGCGAGTCGCTTTAGCTATAGAACACGAGTGGTTTAAAAAAGATGCTGGTACAAATAAATATTTGCACTCTAAGCAAAGGTATAACAATTTAAAGTTATACGCTAGAGGTGAACAGTCTGTACAAAAGTATAAAGACGAATTATCTATTAATGGTGATATGTCTTACCTTAATCTAGACTGGACACCAGTACCAATTATACCAAAATTTGTAGACATAGTGGTAAACGGTATATCAGACAGATCTTATGAATTAAAAGCATATTCACAAGATCCTATTGCGGCCTCAAAAAGAACTAAGTATATTGAGGATATTGTAAAGGACATGGAAAACAAAGAGTTTTATACTGATGCGGAATCTCAGTTAAATGTTCCTATGTTTAAATCTGAAAACTTAAACCCTAACGAATTACCAGCTAATAACGAAGAGTTATCACTACACATGCAGTTAAACTATAAGCAAAGTGTTGAAATAGCTGAAGAAGAAGCTGTAAACAATTTGTTTGATTTGAATGATTATGATTTAATAAAGAAAAGGTTAGATTATGATTTAACCGTGTTAGGTATAGCTTGCGTTAAAAACTACTTTAACGTTTCAGATGGCGTAAAACTCAAGTATGTTGATCCTTGTGATATAGTTCACTCTTACACTGATTCACCTTACTTTGATGATCTATATTATATTGGTGAAGTTGAAAGAGTTGCTATTTCTGATTTAGCTAAAAGATATCCTAATTTAACAAGCGAAGATTTAAAAGAGCTAGAAGACAACTCGCCTGGTGATTTTTACAGAACAGCAAGAAGTGATGATAATTTTGTTCACATATTAAACTTTGAATACAAAACTTACAAAAAACAAGTATATAAAATAAAAAAAGGCTCTAGCGGTAATGATAAAGCTTTAGAAAAAGACGACAGCTTTAATCCACCAAAAGATGATAGATCAAGATTTAAAAAATTAGACAGGTCTATAGAAGTTATTTATTGTGGTGCTAAAATTATAGGCCATGATAAAATGTTAGACTGGGGTATGGCTGAAAATATGACAAGACCAAAAGCTGATTTAACAAAAGTTAAAATGTCTTATCAAATATGCGCGCCAAGATTATATAAAGGTAGACCTGAGTCTTTAGTTGGTAGAATGACTAGCTTTGCTGACATGATACAATTAACACATTTAAAGCTACAACAAGTCTTATCAAGATTAGTTCCGGATGGTGTTTATATGGACGCTGATGGTATAGCTGAAATAGATTTAGGTAATGGAACAAATTATAATCCACAGGAAGCGCTAAACATGTATTTCCAAACTGGTAGTGTTATTGGTAGATCAATGACACAAGATGGTGATTTTAACCAAGGTAAAGTTCCAATACAAGAATTAAGATCAAGTGGTGGTAATCAAAAAATAGCTAGTCTAATACAAACGTATAACTATTACATGCAGATGATGCGTGATGTAACTGGTTTAAATGAAGCTAGAGATGGTAGTATGCCTGATAGTAATTCACTTGTTGGTATACAAAAAATAGCAGCGGCTAACAGTAATACCGCTACAAGACATATATTACAAGCTGGTTTGTTTTTAACATTAAAAACAGCTGAATGCTTATCTCTTAGAATATCTGATGTTTTAGAATACTCAAGCACTAAACAACAGTTTTTAAATACATTAGGAAAATTTAATGTAGCAACATTAACGGAGGTTAGTGAGTTGCATTTACATGATTTTGGTATATATTTAGATTTAATGCCTGATGAAGAAGAAAAACAATTGTTAGAGAATAACATACAAATGGCGATACAAAAAGATCAAATAAACCTTGAAGACGCTATTGATATACGTGAGGTTAAAAATTTAAAATTAGCAAATCAACTTTTAAAACTTAGAAGAAAGAAAAAACAAGAGCTTGATAGAAAGATGCAAATGGAAAATATACAAGCTCAGACTCAATCAAACACTCAAGCTGCTGAAGCTGCCGCTGCTGCTGACATGCAAAAGCAACAGGCGCTTGCTCAAACTAAAACTCAAGTAGCTCAAGCTCAAAGTCAATTTGATATTGCGAAAATGGAAAGAGAAGCCGCGATTAAAAAAGAATTGATGGAATTTGAGTTTAATTTAAACATGAGGTTAAAAACACAAGAGATGCAAGTGATTAAGAGTAAAGAGAGTAATAAAGAAGATCGTAAAGACGAAAGAACTAAAATACAAGCCAGTCAACAAAGTGAGTTGATTGAGCAAAGAAAAGGTAATACTGGTCCTAAAAACTTTGAATCAGCTGGTTTTGATAACTTAGATGGTTTTGGTTTAGAACAGTTTGACCCGCGATAAACATTAACAATTATTTAATTATATTATATTATGGAAGAAAAAAATGAAAACGTAGTTGAAGAAACTACACAAGATACAGTTGAACAAACTGTTGAAAAGGTTGAAAAACCTGAAACTCCTCGTAATGAGGACGGAGATTATAAAGTAGATTTGTCTAACATTAAAACACAAGAAAATGCCATACGGGAAGAAAACAAGCAAGATGACGAAAAAAGTAGTCAAGAAAAGCAAGAAAAAACTGAAGAAAAACAAGAAGTAATTCTTGAAGAAATTACAGATGAAGATCCAAAACCTATAAAAAAAGAGGTTGAAGTTGAAGAAACTGTAACAAAAGAACAAACTCCAGGAATGGAGCTACCAGAAAATGTTGAAAAACTCGTGGAGTTTATGAACGAGACTGGTGGAACTATTGAGGACTACGTTGCGCTCAATACGGATTATTCAAATATTGATGATAATAACTTGTTAAGAGAGTATTATCAAAAAACAAAACCACATTTATCTTCAGAAGAAGTATCTTTTTTAATGGAAGATAATTTTTCATTTGATGAAGAAATAGATGAGGTACGTGACGTAAAACGTAAAAAGCTTGCTTATAAAGAAGCGGTTGCAGAGGCTAAAACACATCTGGAAGGTTTGAAAGGTAAATATTACGAAGAACTTAAGTTAGGTTCTAAGTTAACCAAAGAACAACAGAAAGCTGTTAACTTTTTTAGTCGCTACAGTAAAGAGCAAGAACAAGCAAAGGAACTACAACAACAAGCAAAAACAATATTTAACAAGGAGACTGATAAGGTTTTTAATGAAAACTTCAAAGGTTTTGATTTTCAAGTTGGAGACAAGAAAAATCGCTACAATGTTAAAGACGTGCAAAATGTTAAGGAAGATCAAAGTGAGTTTGTAAAATGGTTAGACCCTTATATAAATAAAGATAATAACACATTAACAAACGCTAGTGATTACCACAAAACGTTGTTTGCAGGTAAAAACGCAGATGCTATTGCAACTCATTTTTATGAGCAAGGTAAAGCCGACGCTGTCAAAAATATGACTAGCCAAGCCAAAAATATAAACATGGATGCTAGAAAAACAGATGGTGGTGTTGTTGATACCGGAGGTATAAAAGTAAAAGCAATTAGCGGTGACGATAGTTCTAAGCTTAAATTTAAACTTAAAAATTATTAACAAACTTAAAATTAATTAAAAATGGCAAATGTAAATTTTACATCGAGCACGTTAGGTAACGGATTAGTTACTCCTGCTCAGAGCAAAGTAACACTAGAAAGTGCTTACTTAGACATCCGTAATAGCGGATGGGCTCAACAATACCTGCCAGACCTTTACGAATCAGAAATTGAAAGATATGGAGACAGATCTATCAGTGGATTTTTAGGAATGGTCGGTGCAGAAATGCCTATGTCTTCTGATCAAGTTATTTGGTCTGAGCAAGGTAGATTACACTTAGCATACCAAGCTACAGTTAACGTTGCGACTGGTGCTATTTCAGCTCCAAAAGATATTGATAACACAGGCGGTTCTAATATCGCAATGTCTGTTAGAGTTGGACAAACAGTTGTATGTCAAGTAACAGATGGCGCAAATGTAGTTGTTCTTAAAGGACAAGTTACAGTAGCTGCAGCTGATGGAACTACTTGTACAATCAAACCTTACGGGGTTAACAATTTTGGAGATCACGCGAGCATTGCTGCAAGTGGTTCTAAAACTATTAAATTCTTTGTATACGGTTCTGATTTCAAAAAAGGGACTTCTGGTCTTGGTGGTGGAGTTGAAGCTGAATTCAAGTCTTTTCAAAACAAACCAATGATAATCAAAGACGAGTTTATGATCAATGGATCTGACGCGGCTGCAATTGGTTGGGTTGAAGTTTCTGGTGAAGCTGGACAATCAGGTTACTTATGGTACCTAAAGTCTTCAGGTGATACAGAAAAAAGATTTGATGATTACTTAGAGATGTCAATGATGGAAGCTGAAAACGCAGTAGGTACTGGTATTACTGGTACTGGTTCTGAAGGTTTATTTGCTGCATTAGAAAACAGAGGCCTTGTTGCAAGTGCTGGTATGTTTGATGGTAACGCAGATGATTTAGCTGATTTCGATATTCTTTTACAAGAGTTAGACAAGCAAGGTGGTATCGCTGAGAACATGATGTTCTTAAACAGAGAAGCTGCTTTAGCTGTTGATAACTTACTAGCTGGTGTTAATTCACATTATGCAGCTGGTGTTAACTACGGTGTGTTTAACAACTCTGAGGATATGGCACTTAATTTAGGTTTCAACGGTTTTAGAAGAGCATCTTATGATTTCTACAAAACTGACTGGAAATACTTAAATAACAAGTCAACTAGATTCTTAGTGAATGATGGAGCTACTGCTGGAAAAATCGAAGGAGTTATGGTACCTGCTGGAACTACAACTGTTTACGATGAAAACATGGGTAAAAACATCAGACGTCCTTTCTTACACGTAAGATACAGAGCGTCTCAAGCTGATGATAGAAAACTTAAAAAATGGACAACTGGATCTGTAGGTGCTGCGACATCTGATCTTGATGCTATGAAAGTTCACTATCTATCTGAAAGATGTATTGTTACTCAAGGAGCAAACAACTTCGTGTTATTCAGATAATCAATTATTATTGTAATTTTTACCCTCGTATTTTATACGGGGGTAATTATTACTCTTATTAACTATTTAATTATATTATATTATGGAAAATAAAAAAGAAAAGGCTGCTAAGCCTGTTTCTCCAAAGTGGGAAATAAAAGATAGATTATACGAGCTAATAGGTGATTCAAGACCTGTGGTTAGAATAATGAAAAGAAAAAACCTTTACTATTTTGATGAAGAAAAAGGTTATCAAAGAGAAATAGCTTACGCTATTAATCAAACAACGCCTTTTGTCGAAGACTGGAAAGGTAAAACAAGACCTGGGCATATTATATTTAGAGATGGATTTTTGTTTGTTGAGAAAAAAGATACAACTTTACAAAAATTTTTATCTATGTACCACCCGGATATAAATAAAACTTTTAGAGAAGTAGATAACGAAGTAGATGCTGAGGCTGACTTAGATATTTTTGAGTTAGAAATAGATGCGTTAAATGCGGCGGCTGAAATGTCTGTAGATGATATGGAAGCAATTATGCGCGCAGAAATTGGTTCTAAGGTTAGTAAGATGAAATCTAAGGAGCTTAGAAGAGATACTTTAATATTTGCTAGGGAAAACCCTGCTTTATTCTTAGAGTTAACTAAAGACGAAAACGTACATTTAAGAAACTTAGGTATAAAAGCTGTTGAAAACGGTGTTTTAATACTGTCAGAAGACAATAGAACGTTTATGGCTGGTAAAGAAAAAAGAAAACTATTTGAAGTTCCTTTTGACGAACATCCATATACTGCTTTAGCTGCTTGGTTTAAAACAGATGAAGGTTTAAAAGTCTTAAACTCAATAGAGAAAAAACTAAAATAAATCATTTTGTAGAGTGGTCATCTCTATGGGGTGACCACTTTATAATAAAAAGAAATTATGATAAACGTAAATACAGTATATAAATCAGTTTTATCAATACTAAACAAAGAACAGAGAGGTTACTTAACACCTGATGAGTTTAATAAACAAGCTAAAATTGCTCAAATGAACTTATTAGAATTAGCTTTTGCTGAGTATAACAAGTTTTTATCAATGGACACCCTTGGTAGAGTGAATGCTGGTTATGCTGATTTACCAGAAAGAACTAAAGAAAAAATAGATATATTTTACAAAACTACAAACTTATCCGGTAGTAAATTACCTAGCGATGTTTATAAATTAATTGACTTAAACACGTTAGATAAAACTGTTTCTTTAGAAGAAATAGATAAAAACGAGTTAGCGTACATATTATCTTCGCCGCTAACCAAACCATCAAAAGACTTTCCGATATATTACAAAACAACAACTGCTTTAGGAGAAACATCTATTATTGTAAAACCAACAATAACAGATACAGTATCTGTAGATTATATAAAAATACCTACAGCACCAAGATTTGGATATACGGTAAATTCAACTTATGGAACAAATATATACGATTCAAACATTTATGTGGCTGATGGTTTAATTATAGCTAGTGATGGTTTAACATCAAGAACAGCTATATCATCAGGTGCTACAAATGGAACTTACACAGGTACAGTAGGTACAACAACTGGCTTTACTGGATCTGGTACTGGTACTATAGTTGTAACAGTTGCTGGTAACGCGGTGACAAATGTAGAAATAACAGGTTCTGGCGCTGGACACACTGCTGGAAGTACCATAACAATTGCCAGTTCTGTAATTGGTGGTTCTACAAACTTAGTTATAACAATAGGGGCAAATGATTTGTATTCTGGTAACACAACACAAGGATCAACAAACTTCGAATTACATCCTTCAGAAGAAAACTTACTAATAATGTCTATATTAGGATTAACGGGTGTTACAATAAAAGATCAAGGATTAGTTACTTTAACAAGCAAAGCCTTACAAACACAATCAGCAATTAAAGCACAATAAACATGGGGACATTAACAGCAACACCTTTACATTATTACGAAAGTAAATACCAATGGGACGGCTCTGAAGGAGCAACTAATAATAGTATACCTAGATCTTTATTTACAATATCTAGTAGTTTTCCATATACTCCTGACAATATCAATGATTTTGTTATAACAATAAATGGGGAAACTCAAGTTCAAAGTAACTACACTTACAGTGTTACTAACGGCGTTGCTACCGTAACGTTTACACATTTAACATCAGGGTTTAGTACATCAGCTTTGACAAATGCTGGAGAAATAGCAGCTAACGCTGTTATTGATTTATTGTTAAATCAGTCTACGTTAGGTGATTATAGATATATATCGCTAAAAGATATTGTAGGTAACTTTATGGTGGGTTATGTTGGAGATGGTAAGTTGATAAACACGGCTAAAAGATCTGAAGTTTTGTTTCAAGCTAAAAGATGCATACAAGAGTTTGCTTACGATATTTCAAGAGTAGAAAAAATACAAGAAGTTGAAATACCACCAAGCTTAAGCATACCAATGCCTCAAGACTATATAAACTACGTTAGATTCTCTTGGGTTGATACAGCTGGTATAGAACACATTATATACCCTACAAAAGACACTTCAATACCAACTCAAGCTATACTGCAAGACTCTGATTATGACTATTTATATGATGTAAATGAAAACTTAATGGTTGGTAGTGCTTTAACAAACGAAAGATTTAGAGATTTTGATGCTAATAATCTTTCTGGAACACTAGAGTCTAATGATTATTTTTATCATACAAATTATCATACTGAAAAAATAGGTAATATTGGTCAAAGATACGGTGGTAATCCAGAAAATATGCAAGAAAATGGTTTGTTTATTATAGATGAAGCAAATGGTAAAATATCTTTTAGCAGCAATTTAAAAGATAAATTAATAACATTTAAGTATATATCAGACGGTTTAGCAACTGACAATGAAACAAAAATACACAAGCTAGCAGAAGATGCTGTGTATCAGAACATTGTTTTTAACTTACTAAACACTAGGCTTGGTGTTCCTGAGTACGTTATTAATAGATATAGAAAATCAAGAAGAGCCGCAATGCGTAATGCTAAAATTAGATTATCTAATTTAAAAATAGGAGAACTTACACAAGTTATGAGAGGTAAGTCTAAACATCTAAAACACTAATTAAATGGCGCAACTAAAAAACATGTTTATCAAGGGTAAAATGAATTTAGACCTTGATGAAAGACTTATACCTAAAGGTGAATATAGAAAAGCACAGAATATACTTATAACAAACAGTGAAGATTCTGATGTTGGTGCTATTGAAAACGTTAGGGGCCAAGAATTAATAAACGAAGGCACTTTAGCTTTAGGTAGTGGTATTGAAGACCTTGGCGTTGTTATAGGTTCTCATGTTGATGTTGCTACGAAAAGAATATTTTGGTTTATAACAAACTTTACGTCTACAAATTTTAGTGGTGACATAAACTCAATAGACAGAGCTGATGGTGCTAGTGATGAAAACTGTAGAATTGTTATGAGAGAATCTACCGGTCAAACATATTATTTAGCTAGCGGTACTTTTTTAAATTTTTCTACAACCCACCATATAACCGGTGTTAACGTTATTGGTAAGTTTTTATATTGGACAGATAATTACAACCAACCAAGATATATAGATATTGATATTGCTATAGCTGATGCTTCTTATTATAATTGTGAAGAGAAAATATCAGTTGCTAAGGTTGCTCCTTTTTTACCTCCATTTTTACATAATTCTAATGAAGCTGCCTCTAATGCAAACTTAGGTGACACTTATACTTTGATAACAACAGATCCTAGTAATAACTCTCAGCACACTAAGTCAGAGTATATGCAAGAAAAATTTATACGTTTTGCGTATAGATATAAATATCAAGACAACACATACTCTATAATATCTCCATTTACTCAACACGTATTTAAGCCTTTAAATAGTGGTAACATAGAATTTAGCTCTACAGGTAAGTCAGATGCTCCAGAACCTATAGTTAGTGCTAGCTCACAATATATGTATCAAAACAATAAAGCGCCTTTAGTTAAAAACGCCTACGATAAAGTAGTAATGCGTATACCAATACCCACGGTAAAGACTGGTGGTATTATAACAGAGCACGAAACATCTCCATCAAACGTAAGCGCTAATTCATACATAAATGCTCTTAAAATAAAAAGTATTGAAATATTATTAAGAGAAGCTGGAACATCTTCTATACAGATAGTAGATGAAATTGATATGGTTAACATAAGTGGTTTAACTTTTGAAAGATATAAGGTAAAACCTAAATCTTCAGGACATTACTATAGACAAACAGTTTCTTATACTTATTTAGCTAGAGATCCTTTTAAGGTGTTACCTGAAAAACAATTAATAAGAGTTGGTGACAACGCCCCTGTTAGAGCAAAAGCGCAAGAACTAGTTGGTAATAGATTAGTATATGGTAACATAACTTTAGGTTATGATTTACCTAATGATGAAGATAATAAAAAAGGTGTTAAGTTTTTAGTAACAAGTGGTCCTAAAGGTGAAAACGAAGTTGGTTACGACGCTAATGATATTGGTCATTATTTTCATAACAGAGAGCAATATAAGTATCACAATTTAAAACAAAGAAGAACTTATCAAGTTGGTATGGTTCTTGTAGATAAATACGGAAGAACATCACCTGTTATTCCATCAACATATAAAGTTGATAATTTATCTGACACACACACTGTTGACGCTGTGATACAAGACTTAAGCAGTAATTTTAACTCTGCGTATAGTTGGAGTACACAGCACCAAGCTATAGGTAATGCTTTAAGCGTAGAATTTAAAGACTCTAGAATAGTAGAGGAAAAGAAGTCACACTCAACAGCTAGACCTAATGGTTGGTATTCTTGGAGACTTGTTGTAAAACAAAAAGAACAAGACTATTATAATGTTTACACGTCTCACCCAATGAACAACTGGACTATACAAGACTCTGAGGTTAATAGTTTTTCAGGTTATAGAGATCAAGTTATAAAAGGTAAGTTTAGCACATCTCCAAACAGTAGGAGTTGGTTTTCGCTAACCAACGATAACATCAATAAAGTACCAAGGTCAATAAAAGATTTTAACGACTCTGGTGAAGATTTTGGAACAAAAATTGTTAACGGTTATCCAGTTACTACATCTAGAGATGGTTTATCTGGATCAGAGGTTAAGTTATACCCAAAAGTTGTGCAAGTTAATACAGCTGTTAGTACTAATTATTATCACTCTACAATAAATAGTAGCGCTGATCAAAGTTACATACCTGTGTTAAGCATAGGATCTGCTATAGATCAAGGTTTATCTAGTTCATCAAACGCAAAAAGAGATGATGGCTCTGGGACAGTTCAAGACTCTTTCTTTACAGATAGACAAAGACCTTATAGTTTCTTAGCTGATAATCATAAAAACCCTACTGTTGCTGAAATACCAAATCTTTATTTGGAACCAGTTGCGGTATCAGGTGAGTTTAATGTAAATGGAAGTGATTGGGACAGAACTTCAAATAACATGAGTGCTGATATGCCTTTCGGCTATCCTAAAGCAAAAGATAGAGGTTTAACGGTTTTTGAAACAAAACCATTTGAGTCGAATTTAGATATATACTGGGAAACATCATCATGTGGTTTAGTTAGGGATTTGAATGAACATTGTGATTATGCTAGTCAAGGTCCTACTAACTTTCAAATAACACCCACGTTTAGTACTAACTCGTTTGCAGCTGGTACAAACGCACCTATTTTAGAAGAAGCTTTGCTAGGTGCTCAAGTTGGTGAACTAACAGCTACACCTTACAACGATGGAAGCTCACCTACAATAAGCAGTTTTCAAATACTAGGTGTTACAAATAGTGTTAGTGATGGTAACGATTTAAGTAAGTTTAGTGTTGCTTATGAAGATGATAAATCTTACGTTAGAATATCAACTGTTAAATCTTCAGCCGCAATAGCTAACCAACAATCTTTAATTGATGGTGCTTCTGGAATGTCTAAATTTAGATTATCATCACAATACATTAACTGGTTAACAACTGGGGCAAGCGGTTCACAAACTCCTATGCCCGCAAACTTCAACGGTAATGGTTGGTATAGAATATTATTCTACCAAGGGCACCACGGTAGTGTTAGTAACAACGCTTTTGTAAAAACAGTTGTGGTTGTAAACATAACAGACACAGGTGGTACTAACGTAATACAAGGTTATATGAGTGGATCTGTTGATCAAACAACAAACATACCAACATATATACAAAGAAATTGGATGTTAAAAACAAATGATTTGTTTGCTTTTTACAATGATAACGCTAACGATGTGTATAACATAACTTTAAGAGCGGTACAGAGTAACAGTGTAGCTGGTAATGGTGATATAACAGCAACTATATCAAACACAAGGCCAACAGCAAATAATCCTGGTGGAATAATAATACCAAGTAATACGCAGCCAGGCCCTGGTGGTGGTAAAAATTTAGCAACACTAACAGCTGTTAACGGATCTGCTGATTCAAACAATAACGGTTTTGGTTTAACAGCAACTTTGAGTGGTAGTGATTCTTCTCACTTTAACATATCAACAACCACGACAGATGGTTTGTACAAATTAGGTGCTAGCGCAACATTTAATTTTAATAGTATATTTGGTCTTTCTGTAAACGGTGTTTATTCTGGAAGTGCTAATCTAGCTTGGACTGTTACAGATAACGGAAACTTACAACCAGCAATAGCACAACCAATTAGTTTAACACCTTTGAAAGTTGTAGAAGTATCTGGTTTCCACGGGTCAACAAATAGCAACGCTTGTGTTGGTGCTCAGACTAGTTCGTTAACAACTTATTATGCTATTAAACACACCGGTGGAACATTGCCAACAGCTAGTCAATTATTTATAAATGGCAGTGGTGGTGGTAATAAGCTATATACTAACGCTACTTTAACAACAACACTAGGGTCAGGCTTTTTAGTTATTCAAAACTCTCAAGGCCAATACATACCTTATGTTATAAATAGCTCAGGTGTTGTTACAGCAATAAACTCACTATGTACAATATAATTAACAAATAATAAATGGGAGCAATATTAGAAATATCTTACTTTAACTCAGTAGTATTAGCAGGTGGTGAATCTGTTGGTAAATATCATATTGAAGAATCTAGAATAGAAGGTGAGTTCAACGGTAAAGCTATGGATTATGGTGTTAAAGCTCATATTACTGATGAACAGTATGGTACAAAAGTTAGAAAAAACGCAATGACTTATTCTGGTATATTCAACTCTAGAACAAGTGTTAACGAGCTAAATCAATTTCCAAGTGGAGAGTCAATAACAAGGGCTGTAGATGTTGCTCAAGGTAGTATACAAAAGTTACACGCGGAAGATACAAACTTGATTATATTTCAAGAAAATAAAGTTAATAGAGCTTTGATAGATAAAGACGCTATATTTACAGCTGAAGGACAAGCTTTGACAGCTACTGCTAAAGTTGTTATAGGTCAAATAACGCCATACGCTGGTAACTATGGTATAAGCGACAATCCAGAAAGCTTTGCTGTTTATGGTAGTAGAAAATACTTTGCTGACAAAAGAAGAGGTGCAATACTAAGGTTATCAAGAGATGGTATAACACCTATATCTGATGCTGGTATGAAAGACTGGTTTAAAGATAACCTAAAAGTGTGTGATACTATATATGGAGCTTATGACGAGCAGAAAGGAAAATACTGTATAACGCTAGAAACTAACGACACTAGCAATAGACCTTTATCAAACGGTATAGTTATAAATACAGTAGACAGGTTAGATTTTGCAACACTTTGTTATGATGAAAGATCAAAAGGTTGGACTTCATTTTACACATACAAAGTTAGACACGGGCTTAGCGTAAATAACGAGTTTTATTCTTTTAATAATAACAACTTATATTTACAGCACTCGGAAAATGTTCCTAGATGTAGTTTTGTTGGAAACTCTAGAAATCACGAGGCTTTTGTTGATTTTGTTTTCAATGACAAACCAGAGATAGTTAAAACATTTTTAACTATAAATTATGAAGGTACAACAGGTTGGGAGATGCAGTCTTTTAGTACTGGTGGTAATATGATTAGTGGTTATAACACTTACGATGATATTAATACTTGTTATGTTGTTCCTAAAGAAGGCACTATAGTTGGTAGTGAAACAATTGGCTTCATCAAAAAAGAAGGTTTTTACTTTAGCGAGTTAAGAAACAAAGCTAGAGACTTTTTTCAAGATGGATCAAACTTTAATACAACAGGTGTTAAAGGTTATTATTCAGATGTTAGAATACAATACTGGCATCCTGAAGAAACAGAGTCAGCTGCAAAAGCAGAGTTATTTTCTGTTGGTAGCGAAGTAATAGTTTAATTAAATATGAATTTACAAAAAACTGTTGATTACAGAAATGCTGTAACTCAACTAGAAGAAAATTTTAAAAAAATTGATGGTGCAATGGTTGGTGAGGCGATGGATAAGTATAACCCCTTAAAACACACTTTTTGTGAAGGGTATTACGTAAGAGAGGTGAGTGCTAGGGCAGGTCAATTTTTAATTTCTAAAATACACAAATTTGATCACCCTTATTTTTTAATGAAAGGTGAGTGTTGTGTAATGACAGAAGAGGGTCCAATAAAAATAAAAGCACCTTATTACGGTATAACAAAAGCTGGAACTAAAAGAGTGGTGTATGTTAATTCTGACATGGTGTGGGTTACAGTACATGCTACTAAAAACACTGATTTAGATGCAATAGAAGAAGAAATTATAGCTAAAGATTTTAGTGACCCAGCTATAAGTACAAAAATTTTAAAAAAATTAAAAAATAAATAATATGAGTTTTGCAGCAGTAGCAGTAGGAGTAGCGAGTATAGCGTCATCAGCAATAAGCGCACACTCTGCAAATAGACAAGCCAAGAGAGCTGGTAGAAGAGCTAATCGCCTTGAAGGTAGGTTAGACGATTTAGAGGCAAATAGACAAGATATAATAAACCCGTTTAGTGGTATGAGAAACTTATCTGACATGGTAAGTAATCCATTTGCTAATTTGCAAGTAGCAACAGAGGCTGCTGAGTTTCAAGCTGAAGAAGCAGATATAGCTTTAGCAAATAGTCTAGACACAATGAGATCTACTGGCGCTGGAGCTGGTGGTGCAACCGCTTTGGCACAAGCTGCTTTAAGAAGCAAAAGAGGTATTGGCGCGGATATAGCTAAACAAGAAGCAGAAAATTCAATGGCTAGAGCTACTGGTGAAGCAAACGCTCAAACAATGAGATTTAACGAGTCTAGACGTATGCAAGCTATGCAAGCACAAGGTAGACAATACATGTTTGAAACACAGGAAAACAGGGATATTGGTCAGTTAGATAGACTAGCTGGTATGGCAACTGGCCAGAGATCTAATCAAAACGCAGCACAAGCACAAAAAACAGAGATATTAGGTAGCATGCTGCCAAATGCTGTTAGCGCTTTTGCTACAACTAATAATGCGCTTAACAGTTAACAAATAAAATAATATGGCAACAAAAGGAGGAATACCAAGAGTAGGTGTGGAACAATATAACACAAATATAAAAGCTCCTGGAATAAACAAAGGTACTGGAGCTTACTTTACAGGTAAAGTTGAGAAAATCGCTGATTACTCTAAGGTTAATGACTCTATACAAAAATCTATAAAACAAGCTGGAGAAGATTTGGGTCAGTTTATGGCTAGCGAAAGAGAAAGAACTTCTCTTGACCCGGAAATGGCTGCAGAACTTGGCTTAGACCCTAAGGGTTCTTATAACAGAGGTGATTTTATAGCTTCTCAAATGACTGATGGTATGAGTCGTAAAGAAGCTAGACAAGCTTGGAGAAAAGCTAAAAAAGGTTCAGACCCTGTTGATGTTGATGACACAAGCATAGAAGAAAAGAAATCTATAGTTGCAGAAACCGCTGATACAATAGGTGAAAAGTCTGAAAATTCTTACCAAAAAGCAGCAGAAGATTTATTAGGTGGTAAAAACTTTAATCAACTTAATAGAAGACAAAAAATACTAGCAAAGAAAAACCTAAACAAATTAGCTAAATCAAAAGAAAACATAGCTACTTTAATGGGTGAGTGGGCTGGTGCAGAAGTTGATGATATTTCTTGGAAAAAATATGGTTCACATCCAGAGGTTTCTGATTTTATGCAATATATAATAGGTGGTGAAGGAGCGGCTAAAGACTTGCCTTACACATTTAGTAATGAAAACGGTGGTACAATAGTATACGGTGATGGTAAAAAACTTTTAATGAGAGATTTAGAGGCTGGTAAAAATATTTATGCTACAGCTGATAACAAACAATTAAAAAAAGATGTTGCCGCAACAACTAAAAATAACGTTGCTATATTAAACAAAGCTGAAGATGAAATCATAAAGACTTTAAACGATCAAACTACAAAGCCAGAAGATCCTGCTTATAGTTACAATAGAGAAACAAATATTAGAGACATGGTAAAGGCTGAATACAACTCAGCTATGTATGAAGATGTGTGGAACGCTGAGATGCGAGGTCGCTTTACAAAAGGTAGATATGTAAATTACAATTCCGATAAACATGAGGCACTTGTTCAAGATTATTTATTTGAACAATACAACGAAAAAATGGGTGAACAAAACCCTTTAGTAATACGCGACATGTCTGATATTAGTAATAAACCTACAGTAGAAAAAGTAGCCCCTGGTAAAGTAAGAGTTGACAACTTAAGTGGTGGTGGTGGTTACAAAGATGTTGACGTTGCTCTTTATGATAGGGTGAGAAATAATATTCTTCCTTTATTTCAAAAATTATCTGAAACAAAAAGCGAGACTATATTTGACAAAAACAACCCGCTTCCCGCAATGGACGATACAAGATTTGAGGGTATAGAAAAGAAGATAAGTGATTACAAGAAAGATCAAGAAAAGCCAGTTGAACAAAGAGAAGGTTTAGAAGCTCCTACAGAAGCTAGTAAAAACTTAATAAAAACTATATCGTCTACTAGAGGTGCATGGTCAAGGGTTTTTGATTCAGCTGAAGATGTTTTAAATGCTGCGATAAAAAAAGCAAATAAAATAAAGAAAAACCCAGATAGTGGAAAATTATCATCTGATGAACAAGAAATAGTTAACGCATATATGGAGTATCAAGGTATTGCTAATAACATGGTTGATATACCTGACACAAATTTTGATGAAAAATCTAAAGTTACACAAGCTCAACTAAATAAAACTAGTAAAAAAGTAAGGTTATATATAAATGGAAAGTCTAAAACTTTTAATTTAAACAATGAAACTTCGTTAGAAAGCTTTATGGCTCTAGTTGTTGGTAGAACTGGTGATCGATCAACTGAAGGTACTTATATACTTAAGCAGTTTTTAAAAGAACTTAATATAGAGTATAATATCAAGCCAGATTTACCTACTAAGAAAAAAGAAGAAAAAGAAGAGGCAATACCAGGACTTCCAAGCAAGGAAGAGTTTGAAGCATCAAAAAACTAAAGAAGCTGAAGCATAATAAAAATTATATATATATGTACAATTTAAACGGTTATAACTATTCATTAGAAGAAATAAAAGAAGCTGCAGAGGCAAGTGGTTTAGGGCTTCAAGAGTACATTACTCAAAATGGCATGAACATTACTGAAGAAGCTAAATCTAAGCGAGACGATAGGGGTGAAATAAATGGTTTTCAAAAAATAATAAATGGTGTTGGTGATTATTTTTTAGGAAAAGATGGTGATATGGCTACTTCCTGGGAAAATGGTAAAATACTTGCTGAAGCTTATGATGGTATAAACGCTGCTTTTGAGCTAGACACAGATGATCCTAATTATTCTTTATCACCAGAGCAAGCTGAGGGGTTGTACAAATCTTTAAAATCAAGAGAAGATTTAGGGGATGTTAAATTAATGAATGACTGGAATACTACTTTTGATAAAGTTGTTGAAGATGATAGAGCTTTAGTAGAAGCCGGTAAAGCCGACGACTGGGGTGAGGCTGGTAGAAATCTTGTCGGTGGTATTTATGCTACTATTAAGCATGGGCCTGGCGCTTTAATGGGTGTTATGTTACAGTCTGTTAGACAAGGTTTAGATGATGATATAGTTAAAAAATCTGTCGGTTCTGGTACAGCTGCGGCTGGTGTTGTTGCGGCGGCTGGTCAAGCTGGTCCACAAGCTTTAATACCTGAAGAACTAGTTACTGTACCTACAGCTTTTTTAGCTACAGCTTGGGGTACAATGAGCTACGAAACTGAGGTTGTTAATACTTTTGCGGATTTAATAAGAGAAGAGCTTGGTGAAGATCCATCGCTAGAAGCCATACATGAGATATTTGAAGATCCTGAAAAAATAAAAAAACTAAAAAACAAATCTAGAGCTAGAGGTGGAACTATAGCAGCTTTTGAAACAATTGGTTTTAAAGGAGCAAGTAAAGCAGCTAGCGCTGTAGCAAAAACAACACAGAGAGCCGGTGCTAGTCGGGTTGCTCAAACTTTAGCGGGTGGTGCTGCTTCCGGTGCGGTTGAAGTGCCGTTTAGTATGGCTGGTGAATATTATGGACAAAAAGCTGCTGGTCAAAAAGCAGACTTTAAAGAAGTTATATTAGAAGGTTTAGCTGGTTTAGGAACTTCTCCTGCTAGTACAGCCACAGGTGTTGGTCAATCTTTGTTAAACCCAGCTTCGTATTCAAACAAAGGGAAGAAGACAACAAGATTTGATATACAAGATTTTATAGAAACAGCCGATGATGCTGATATTGTTTTATCTCAGTTTGATATAAAGAACGATCAAGACCTTGCTAACCAATATCATCAAAGAAAAAAAAGAGCATTTATAGCTCAAGACGTAGACGCTAGAATTACAGACAAAGCAGATATAAATAAAGTTGTTGATTTAGAGGTTCAACTACAAGATTTAGGCGATGCAAAAACCTACAGCGGAAAAGAAAAAATAAAAGATATTAAATCTCAGATAAATGAAATAAGGGATAAATACGCTAAAACAGGTAGATTAACAAACGAGGCTAGGCAAAGAAAAGAAAGTAGAGCTCAAGTTGTAGAAGGTTTAGCCGATCAAAACTTTGAAGCTAACATGGAGTTCGCTAAGAAGCACAGCTCTTTATATAACTTAACAGTAAATGACGCTTTAACTAGAGATCAAATAAGAGAGCAGTTTGGTGACGAAGCAGCTAATAGTAATGGTTTTATAGAGGGTAATCAAATAATAATAAATAAAGAAGTTGCTAGAACAACTGGTATTGATGGTCAAAACACTGCTAATCACGAACTACTACATGGTATTATAAAAGCAAGTGGTTTAGAAATTAAACAAGATTTAATTACAGATTTTTTAAATTTTATAGGTGAAGATAACAAAGCTGTAATACAAAAAAGAATAGACGAAAACTATAACACAACTGTAAAGGCAAGCAAAGAACAGGCTGATAGGCTAGGTGTTGAAGAAGGTGCTGAAGTTAAATACATGGAAGCTAATCCAGATGAGTACTTTACTTTGTTTTCTGATGCTATAGCGGCAGATCAAATAAAATTTGATGAAAATGTTTTTACAAAAATAAAAGACGTTGTAAGAAGATTATTTCAAAACATACCTGGTGTTAAGGTAAACTTTGATAAAATGGACGCTAGAGGTATGTACGACTTTATAAGAGATTATAACAAAAGTATACATAAAGGAGCTTTGTCTAGCGCTATTGTAAAAGGAACAAAAGGTGATGGTGCTGTAGATGCTGCTAAATATTCTTTATCACAAAAAGTTGATGATAAAAAAATAAACTCAGATTTTAAATCTAGACTAGATAAGTTTACTGGGCCAGCAGAGCAAAGAAAATATACAAGCGATGCTGAGTTTAAAAAATCAGATGATTTTGCAAACGCTGCCTTAGCGTTAGAAGAAGACCCAGCGGTACTTAAAAAAATAGAAAAAGAGTTTGTGAGATATAACGTAACTCCCAATCCACAAAACATTACAGAAGCTTCTAGGATATTGTCTGACAAATTTATGACTACTTTTAATGTAGAAAAAAACAGTTTATTTGGTTGGGCTATGGGTAAAACACCTGTGTTAACAAAAGCAGTAAACACTGTTATAAAAAACGAAACACAAAGACCTGATGCTGGAGCAGCGTCAATAGATCAAACATTTGGTGAAGATCAAAGAGGGTTTGATGTTGCTGACGATACAGATATTAATGATATTATACAAAACAACATTGATGGTGATAAACTAAGGCCAAGATCAAAAGTTGGTCAAAAAACAATGTTAGATGGTGAAAAACTATTTGATGATGATTTAGTTAAACAAATTAAAAGTAAAGCTTTAGATGCTTTAGGTAAAGATTTTGACGTTACAAGCGATGAGTTTATTAAATTTGTAACAAATGAGTTTAATAAAACAATAAGGCCAATTATACAAAAGAAGGTTGGTAGAGAAGCAGCGTTTAGAAAATTTATAGAAGAAAACATAGATACAGATGGTAATCCATTTCAAGAAGGTAATATATCACTAGCTGATATAGTGCAAATGGAAAAAATGGAGAACAAAAAGGTGTTTACAGAAGAAATAAAAAGAAACCTAAAGCCAAAAGCCGTTGACGTTGCTGTTGCTGCTAACAAGCTTCCTAAAGACACTAATAGGTTATCTGGACCTACACTTTACAAGTATGGAAAACCTACTACAGATGACATAGTTAATTTTATGTATAGCAAAGATATAGGCGCTTCAACTAGAGGTACTAGAAGAGATCGTTTTTATTTAAACTTAGGTCTAAGAGGTATGTTTGACATGCTTGTAACTCAAGCTACTGAAACTAACGTGCCACAAAAACAAATTGCTAAACTAGCTAAAAAATTAGACGTACCGCAGGATATTAGGTTTAGTAAAAGCAGCACTTATACAAGTGTTACAAACCAAGATTTAATAAAGTTATTTAACAAAAAGCACAAAAACCTTAAATATTATAGGGTTAATGACGAGATCTTTGATGAAAAAACTGGTCAAACTAATATTGAAAAATATGCAAACGACATGGCTGATATAGCTATAGAGTTTGAAAGTAAGTATGGTTTTGGTTTTATGAACTTATCTATGATGTCTAATAGACAAGGTTTAGGTAATATAACCGATCAGCAAAGAACTAGAATACAACAGATAATAGAGGAAAAAGTACCTAATATTAGAAAAAGATCTAAAAAAGATATATACTCTAAGAAAAAAATTGACGTAAACTTTTTAAAAGATAATACTAGATCACAAATAAAAGCTCGTAACAAAAAAAATATGATGCTTCATAAAGAGTTTTGGTCAACAATATATGATATTGTTAATAAAGATCCTTCAACAACAATGAGTGTGTTAAATATGCTTGGTATAGCTCAAATGGAAGGTGGTCATATACATAGACTAGGAGCTGAATATATAGGTGGTCATCAGGATGTTGGTAGAATAGAACATCTTGAGCATGCTTTACAAAACGTTAATTCTTATAGAATGTTACTAGATGCTGCTGTTTTTCAAAATAGAAAAGACTTTAACAAAACTTATGAGGCTAATGTAAAAAACTATAAATTAATAGGCTTAACAAATGAGCAAAATAATTTATTAAACTCTACTAGTTTTAAAAACAAAATGTCATTAGATCAGTCGTGGAATGTTTTTGACAATACTTGGTTTGAAAGATATTTTAACGAAGTTGTTGGTGCTGCTGGAGGTATAGATCCGATGGTGCTTAAAACACTTGACGGAAAAACGTTTGCTGAGGTTTATGGTGTAGACACGTATGGTAGAAAAAGTAATTTAAACATAGAAAAGTCTAAAAATAAGGTAAAAATAAAATACCCTCAAGTTCTTAAGTTTAGCAAATCAAGACCTAATAGTAAAATATTAAATGATTTAAATGATTATGATACTGCTTTACGTAATGCTAGAAACTTAAAATCTCCTAAAAAAGGTATTAGTGTGTTTGATTTTGATGACACTATAGCGACTAGTAAAAGTAAAATTATAGTAACAATGCCTGATGGTAAGGTTAAAAGTATAACTCCAGCTCAGTTTGCTAAACAACATAGTAATCTAGAGAGTACAGGTGCTAAGTTTGATTTTAGTGAGTTTAACAAAGTTATAGAAGGTAAACCAGGTCCACTAGCAGCTAAACTTAAAAAAGCAATAGATAAGTTTGGCAACAAAGATGTGTTTGTTTTAACAGCTAGACCTGCTGCTTCAGCAAAAGCAATATATAATTTTTTAAAAGGCATAGGGTTAGAAATACCTTTAGCTAATATTACAGGTTTAGAAAACGGATCTCCACAGGCAAAAGCTAATTGGGTTGTAAATAAAGCAGCTAAAGGTTATAATGATTTTTATTTTACTGATGATGTTTATAAAAACGTTAAAGCTGTGCAAGATGCTCTTGAGCTGCTTGACGTTAAATCTAAATCAAGAGTAGCATATGTTGACAGAATAACAAAGTTAGATAAAGACTTTAACGACATACTAGAAGCGAAAACAGGTATTGCTGCTGAAAAAGAATATAGCCAAGCTAAAGCTAGAGTTGTGGGTGCACAAAAAGGTAGATTCACGTTTTTTATACCACCATCGGCCGAAGACTTTGTTGGCTTACTTTACAATACATTGGCTAAAGGCAAGTTAGGTGATAATCAAATGGCTTGGTATAAAAAGAATTTGCTAGATCCTTTTGCTAGAGCTAACGCTAATATATCAAGAGAGCGTATAGCTTTAATGAACGATTATAAAGCTTTAAAAAACCAATTAAATATTGTTCCTAAAAACTTACAAAAGAAAATACCTGGAGACACGTTCACTAGAGAGCAAGCTGTTAGAGTTTATATATGGGACAAACAAGGTATGACAATACCTGGTTTAAGTAAATCAGACTTAAAACAGCTAAACGATTATGTAAATAATGATGATAGCTTGAGGTTGTTTGGTGATCAACTAATTGGTATAAACAAAGATGATGGTTACGTTGCCCCTAATTCAGGTTGGTTAGCTGGTACTGTTACAACTGACTTATTAGAAAACATAGGTACTACTAAAAGAGCTAAGCATTTATCTGAGTGGCAACAAAACGCAGACATTATATTTTCTGAAAAGAACTTAAATAAAATGGAAGCAGCTTTTGGTAAAGCACACAGGTCTGCTATAGAAAGTATATTAAAACGTATGAAAACAGGAAGAAATAGAAGTTTTCAAACAGATAATTTAACTGGTAGAGTTACAGACTGGTTAACTAATAGTATAGGTACAATTATGTTTTTTAACACTAGATCAGCTTTGCTACAAACGATATCATCTGTTAACTTTATAAACTTTAAAGACAACAATATATTTAAAGCTGGTAAAGCATTTGCCAATCAAAAACAATACTGGTCAGATTTTATGACATTGATGAATTCAGACTTTTTAGTTGATAGACGTAGAGGTTTGAGAATAAATGTAAACGAAGCTGATATATCTAGCATGGCGCAAGAATCAGGTGCAAGAGGAGTTATAAGTAAAATGCTTGAGTTAGGTTTTCTACCTACACAAATAGCTGATAGTTTTGCTATAGCTAGTGGTGGTGCTACAATGTATAGAAATAGAATAAGTACGTATAAAAAACAAGGATTTAACCAAAAAGAAGCAGAAAGTAAAGCGTTTTTAGATTTTAGAGAGATAGCTGAAGAAGCACAACAGTCAAGTAGACCAGACAGAATATCATCTCAGCAAGCTGGTCCATTAGGTAGAATTGTGTTAGCGTTTGCAAACACACCTATGCAGTATGCTAGATTAATAAAAAAAGCTGCTTCTGATGTTAAAAATGGTAGAGGTGATTTCAAAACAAATGTTTCTAAAATAATATACTATGGTGCTGTTCAAAACTTAATATTTAACGCTCTTCAACAAGCTTTATTTGCTGTAGCATTTGGTGAATCAGATGACGATAAAGAAGAAGAGAAATACGTAAGCATAGCTAATGGTATGGCAGATTCTCTTTTGAGAGGTATTGGTATAGCTGGTGCTTTTACATCAGTTGGTAAAAATGCTATTATGAGAATAATGAAAGAGTCAGAAAAAACAAATCCTAAGTATGAAAAAGTAGGATATGAGCTAACTAAAATATCACCGCCAATATCTTCTAAACTATCAAGAATAAATAACGCGGCAAGATCGCTTCAGTGGGATAAAGACGAGATGATGCAAAAAGGTTTTGCTTATGATAATCCAGCGTGGTTAGCTGGTGCAAACGTTACTTCAGCTATAACAAACGTACCTCTTGACAGGTTAGTTAAAAAGACAACAAACGTTATTGATGCTACTTCACAGGATATGGAAATGTGGGAAAGATTAGCCTTACTAGGTGGTTGGCAAAAATGGGAATTAAACATGGAAGATGATAGAAAATCCAACAAAGCTAATTCAAAATCTAACAACAAGCAAAGATCTAGAGATTAAACATTAAAATAAGTTTAAAACAAGTAATAATAAATAAAACAAGTAAACTATGAGACAATTGCTATTTATAGTATTTTTACTATTAAATTTAACATTATTTTCGCAAGAAAAAGAAAAAAAGAATTTATTTAAGTCTTTGTATAAAGATTTTATAAAGTATGGCACTATTTATGGTGCTGCAGATGTTTCTAATTCTATAGAAGCAAATGAAAACGTGTTTTTTGTTAGAACTGGAGATGGTGATGGTTTATATGATATACCAATTGTGGTAGACGATACACCTAAATATCCTTTTGATTACAGGGTTGGTTTTGGTATTAGAAAACTAGCTAGATTTAGTTACGAAAGAAAACCTAAAAACTTTTATGATGGTACAGAAAATCAATTAGCTTTTTCTGCACCCACTTCCGCTTTTAAAGGATTAGAATATCAGTTTCATTTAGAAAAAGAAAGATTTAGAGGAGACATGTTTAATAACCATAGGTTATTTTTAAAACATACAGGTAAGTATCATATTGTAAAAGCTGAGTCAAGAGAGGTTTCTAAGATAAACTTAAAGTATCAATCAGCAGAGTTAAGAGCTAGATTACCTATTGGTGAAAAATTTAGTATATCCGCAGGCGCAATATACCGTACTCATGATAGAGCTTATGGTTATAATCCAGTAGAAATATGGTTAAATGAAACTGAAGTATATACTGATTCACAAGGTAATGAATATGAATATCCACTTAATCCTTGGTATTCTTTAGGTTTTGAATATGGATATGATGATATTTATTACACGCAAACAAGTACTGATCCAAACACGGGAGAAGAAATAGTAACCAACGATTGGTATTGGGTTGATGAAGATGGAAACATAGTAGCTGATAGTGATCTAGAGTTTAGAGAAACTGTATTTACAGATCTAATGAATAGATATAACGGAGAGCAATGGGATTTGCTAGATGCTTTTGGTGAGGTTGCTCCTATTGTCGGTATGGACTTTTATCACTATAAAAACAATTTTTGGCTTCACGCGTATGCAAACTATATATTACCTTATCATAGATATATAAAAGGTGATGAAGCTGTAAGTTACCTTAACAGAAATAACTGGGGTAAAGGTGGATTAATACAAGATGCTAATTTAGAGCAGTGGGAAGATTACTCAGCCGGTATAAACTTAGGTTGGAAAATAAATAAAAACCTAGGTATATTTTTTGAAGGTGAATATGCTAAAATGTGGGACAGCGAATTATTTAATACATCGATAGGATTAAACTATACTTTAAAATAATGGAAGCATTATCAGATAAGTCACAGGTAAAACTTGACATAAAAACATTAATAGGTATAATAGCAGGTATTATATCTATAGCTGGTATATGGTTTGACTTAACAGCTAAGATAAGCGCCATAGACAGCCAACTAGTTAGACTAGAATATAATCAAACACTAAACGATGAGTTTAGAATAAAATGGCCCAGAGGTGAAATGGGCGCTTTGCCAGATGATGCTAAGCAAGATCTAAGAATTGAATACCTACAAAAAGATGTAGAAAAGCTTATAAAAATAATTGAAGAATTAAAAGATAAAAAATAATGGCAAACGAAATTGGAGAAAAAACAAAGGTAACTCTAGATTTAAAAACCATAGGTATGGTGGTAGGTTTTACTATATCACTATCAAGTATGTACTTTGTTATGCAAGCGGATATAGCTCGGGCTATGGAACTTCCTAAACCCGCTATCGATAGAGTTGAGTACGATTTAAAAGACGAGTTAATTCGTCAAACAATAATGGACACTCAAGATGATGTAGATATGATCTTAGAGAAACTAGAGAAGCTTGATGAAAGATTATATGACATGCAAAAAAATAGATAACTATGAAACTACTTAAGTTTATTTTAATTTTTATTTTAAATATAAGTGCTTATGCACAATCTGATGTTCCTGATAAATACTGGGTAACAGATGAAAACTTTGATAAAGCTATCAATGGAGATGGCTTTGAAGAAAAAGATATTGTAGTGGTAGAGTTTTGGGCTGAGTTTAACAAAGCTAACTGTTTTAACGAGTGGCAAAAGCTAGACGTGCCTTATTATAGGGTTAACATAGCTAACGCACCAGAAGCTAAGAAAAAATACAGAGTTCGTATGGCGCCTACTATTATAATATTTAAAGAAGGTTCAAAAGAAAAAGTATTTAAAGCTGGTTTAGATCTGTTATTACCAACTAACTTACAAGAAATACAAAGATCAATAGAAGAGGTTAAAAAAGCAGGAGCTTACTAAACATTAAATAAATAAAAAAATGGCAAAGAAAAAGAAAAGTCCTTGTTGGAAAGGCTATATGATGGTTGGAACAAAGAAAAAAGGCGGTAGAACAGTGCCTAATTGTGTTCCTAAAAGTAAAAAAGGTAAATAATGAGATCTAGAGGTTTAGGTGATAGTATTCACAAATTCACTAAAGCAACTGGTATTAAAACTGTTGTAGATAAAGTATCTACTGGTTTAAATATACCTTGTGGATGTGAAGGAAGAAGAAACTCACTTAATAACTTAGTGCCATATAAAAAAGAATTTAAACTTAAAAAATAACGTTATGGCTTACAAATGTAAAAAAGGTAAAAAAGTAAAAGTTAAAAGCAAAGGCTTAAAAAAGAAAAAGTAATGGCTATTAGAAAAACTACAAAAGGTAAAGGACGTAACTTTAGGTCAACTAAAGAAGGTGCTGGTATGACGGCTAAAGGTGTTAAAGCTTATAGAAAGAAAAACCCTGGTAGTAAATTAAAAACAGCTGTAACTGGAAAAGTAAAAAAAGGTAGTAAAGCTGCTAAACGTAGAAAATCATTTTGTGCAAGATCGAAAGGTTGGACAGGTGAAAGAGGTAAAGCTGCTAGACGTAGATGGAAGTGTTAAAAAAAATATTAATTACTTTTGGTAACTTGTTTGATACAGGTTGGTATGCTGACAAAATAAATTCTAAACTAGGTATTTATGATTTGGCTAAGAAAAGTAAATTTCGCAAATGGCAGGAAGGACTTACAGGTTGGAGGTTCTGGGCTTGGCAAATAATAGGCGGTTTAACGTTTGTTGTGGTTATGGAGTTTTTATTAAACAAAATAGGTATGACTATGTTGCCGTGGAAATAAAATTAATTAAACATATGACTATGAATGAAAAAACTGATATGTGTCCTGTTTGTGGTGGTTACTGCGGTAACTGCTAAATCTCAGGCAATTGAAAAAGATAAACAATTACACTACGCAGCTGGTATACTTTCTGGAGCTGTTGGTTACAATTTTGTATACGAAAAAACTAAAGATAAAAACAAAGCTTTAGCCGCGGGTGTAATAACATCTATATTAGCAGGTGTTGCAAAAGAGACTTATGACTCTACTAGACCTGGTAATAAATTTGACACTAAAGATTTAGCCGCAACAACGCTCGGTGGAATTACAATAAGCGTTACAATAAAATTATTTAAAAATGCTAAAAAAAGTAAAAAAGTTCGCAAAAGACATTTGGAATTACTTGTGGAGTAAAACAACTGTAGATGAAAAAGCGGTAGCTACAGTAAAAGAAATTAAAAAAAGATATAAACTAACAGCTGAAGAGTTAGCTGATGTTGCTAAGGCCATAGCGCAAGTTGGAGATCAGATTGGTGATCTTCCTGATGCTATAAAGGGAAAAGCAAGAAAAGGAAGGAAAAAGAAAGATGTTAAGTAAACATATTAGTATGCGAGAAGCTGTGTATAGCATAACAGCAAAACGCCTTGGTTTAAATAACGACCCTAGTGACGAACATTTAGAGTCTATGAGTAAAGTTGCAAATAAAGTATTTGAGCCTCTTAGAGAGTTTGTAAATGGTCCTATAAAGATAAATTCGTTTTATCGTGGACCTGAGCTTAATAAGGCTATTGGTGGATCATCAAAATCACAACATTGTAAGGGTCAAGCTATTGATATTGATGACACTTTTGGCCATGCTACAAATGCTGAGATGTATGAGTTTATTAAAGAAAACTTAGATTTTGATCAAATGATATGGGAGTTCGGCACTATTGAAAACCCTAACTGGGTACATGTAAGTTACGTATCACCTGAAGAAAATAGAAATAGATGCTTAAAAGCATATAAAGATAAAAACAATAAAACTAAATACATGGTTATATAACCTGTATAATATAAAACAACAAACATGCCTAGAATACATACAATAACAACAGATACAGTACTTTCGGATAATGATATGCTGCTAGGAACTGATGGAGCGGTTGGCGCTAATAACGCAACCAAAAACTTTAGTTTCGGAGTATTTAAAAACTATATAACAAGTAACGTTACATTTACAGGAGATACAATTATATCTGGTGGGAATCTTACACTAGATAATAATAAATTCCTAATGTCAAAGATGGCAAATGGAACAGCCGCTAGTTTAATAGGTATAAGCAGTAACAATCAAATCAAACTTTCAAATAGTAATTTACCTATATACACAGGTACTGGACTTGTTAGTTTAGGTGGTAATTTAGAATTACCAAACGGTGGTATAATAGCAAATGGAACATTAACTGCTAGTGGTTATAACAGCGCTAACTGGAACGCTGCTTATGTATACTCTCAAGTTGGTCATCTACCTTTAACGGGTGGAACCATAACTGGTAACATGATAAACAGAGGTGAACAATCTTTTGGTATTGATGGTGATGGTGAGCTTTTTAAAATATACACAAATACTTCTGGTAAACTCATTACTTTTAATCCAGCTTCTAATGGTAAATTAAACCTTACTGACAATACTATGGCTACGTTTGGTACTTCAGATGATCTTCAAATATACCATAACGGTACAGCAAACTATATTGATAGTAATGGAGGCCAAATGTTTTTAAGAGCTTCTGTGTCAGATGGTAAAATGTATTTCATGGGTGATGATGGTAACGGTGGTCATACCGAGTATTTCTACATAGATGGTTCAACAGCTGTTTATGATAGCAACATGGGTCAAGCTGTTTCTGTTGAAACTAGATTTCCAAGTGATTCAAAAGCAACATTTGGTATTACAGGTTCAATGCAAACAAGTTTATGGAACAGTAATGCAGGTAACTTCTTTATGTCAGAAACTGGTGGTGGTAATATGTATTTTCAAACTGATGGTACTGAGATAGTATTTCAAAAAAGAGGTGCTGGAGCTACTCATAACAATCCGTTAACTGATGCTGAAACAATGGCTAAGTTTATTATTGATGGCGCTGTGGAACTTTACCACAATAACAATAAAAAATTAGAAACAACAGCATCAGGTATAAAAACAACAGGTACCATAAATATTCATGGAGCTTATTCTTTACCTATAACAGATGGTACAAATGGTCAGGTGTTAAAAACAAACGGTAGTGGTGTTGTAGCTTTTGCTGATGATCTAGGTAGTATTCCATTTATAGATGGTGGTACAGATTTTGATCATGGTTTAATAATAGGACACAGTACTCATGTAGGAACTCTTGACGCCGCTGAAAGAAACGTAGGTGTTGGTAATACTGTTTTAGAAGATCTTACTACTGGTGATGATAATACTGTTTTAGGTCACGCTGCTGGTATGGGATTAACATCTGGTTCAGATAATACTTTAATAGGTGCTGCTGCTGGTTATAATATACAAACAGCTACTGATGTTATAGCAATTGGTGCTAGAGCTATAGGTGGTTCTAATGGTAACAGCACAGGTCAACAAGTAGTTGCAATTGGTAACGATACTGTTAAAATGGGTTACCAATCAGGATCAAACAATATTGCTGGTACAACAGCTATAGGTCACAGTGCTGGTGAAAAAAATCAATCGTTTGGTTCTACTTTTATAGGTTGGAACGCTGGATCAACAGTAACTGGTTATGATGAGAGTGGTAGTTATCATGATGAAGAATTACACTCTAACGGTGCGTCTCGTTGTGTTATTATAGGTGGTAATGCTGGTACAAGTGCAGCAACTGTTGCAAATGAAATTGTTATAGGTTTTGGTGCTAAAGGTAAAGGAGCTAATACAGTTGTTATAGGTAACAATGCTACAACATCTTGGTTACCTCAAGATGATAACGGTGTTGATTTAGGTTCTACTACTGAATCATTTAAGGATGCTTATATACAAGGTGCTTTAAAAATAGGTGATACATCTGGTTCTACATACTTTCAACTACCAAGCACTATAGGTACATCAGGTCAAGTGCTAAAGGTTCCTGCTTCAGGAAACGCTTTGGTTTGGGCCGCAGATATGCCGCAGTTTATTCAAGAAGGTGGGGATTTTACAAACTCATTAATAATAGGTCACGTCACGACGGGAACTTTAGACCAAGCACTAGGTAACACCGGTATTGGTGTTGGTGCTATGAATGCTATAACACAAGGTGATAGTAACGTTGCCGTTGGGCATGATGCTGCTGGAGCTTTAACAACAGGTGATTTTAATGTTGCTATAGGTAAACAAGCTTTGTTTTCCGCAACCACAAATAATCAAAACGTTGCAGTTGGTAAAGACGCCCTGTACGCCGCTAATTATGATTCAGCTGCTACTGATGGAAATCAAAACACAGCTATAGGGTTTAATTGTGGTAGTGGCGTAACAACTGGTACTGGAAACGTATTTATAGGGTACGATACTGGTAAAAGTATTACTACTGGTAATGACAATATAGTAATAGGATCTGAGTCGAATATAAACACGGTTAAATCAGGTACTATAGTAATTGGCCACGGTATAGTAGACAACTATGTTGAAAATAACAGTACGTATATAGGTCATACGTACACCACAAAAGCTAATGTTGTAGGTCTTAGAAAAAATTTAAGTTATACATCTAGTGCATCTCAACAAGTTTTGCTAAGTCAATCAGGTGGTATTCATCGAATGACCAACGCAACACCAAGTGTTACAACTTTGCCAGACAGTGCTGGGAACGCAGCTATTGGTATGGAAATTGAATTTGTTATAGGAACAAATCCTTCTGGTGGTGTACATAAAATTGTTTGTCACAATACTTCAAGTCAAGAATTTGTTGGTAGTGTTAACGCTTTAGATGGTACTGCCTTGAAAGGTTATAGCGCTCAAGATTCTAACAACTATAGCGCTATTAGTTTTAACGGAACAACAACTGGTGTTGTAGGTACTCGAATAAAACTAACATGTATAACCTCAAGTAAGTGGCTTATTTCTGGTACTGTAATTACTAACGGAACTCCAGCTAATCCATTTACAACTACATAAAAAAAAGGGAGATCAATCACGATCTCCCCTTCTTTAACAAACAAACAAACTAAATTATCCATCACAGCTCATGCAGCCTTCATCGGTTGCATTAGCCGCGATGTCTCCACGAAGGACTGATTCTGTCCTCATGTAATATAAGGTTTTTATACCTTTCTTCCAAGCATCTAAATGAACCTTGTTTATAAACTTAGGTTCTGCCTCAGATGGAAATGCTAAATTCAAACTAACACTCTGATCTATATACTGTTGTCGTATACCAGCTTGATTAATTAAATCTAGTTGATTTATTTCCTTGAAGGTTTTGAAAACCTCTTTGATTGGTATGTCGTGATCTCCCAATGTAATTTTCTCTAATGCTTTGACGCCTTGTATTGATCCTCCGTCTTTCAATATTTGATCCCATATTTTTTTGTTGTTTAAGTTGTTATCGTTTAATACTTTTTCTAACGTAGGGTTCTTACGTATGAACGTACCTTTAGCAGACTGGTCTGTAAAAACATTAGCAGCCCAAGGCTCGATTCCAGGACTAATATTCCCAGATAACTTACTATTACTAACAGTAGGAGCAATAGCTCTGAGATGTGTGTTCCTAAATCCCGTGCCAACGCACCAAAGTGGTTCACCGAACGTTTCAGCCAAAGCCATAGACGCTCTTTCTGATTCAATTTTGATTTGTGAAAATATTCTTCTTGTTTCATATTGTGATAATAATCCTTCAAAAGGTAAACCCTTTTGTTGTAAATAAGTATGCCATCCGACTACACCTAGTCCTAACGCTCTACCCTTTTCAGCAGATCGAATAGCGTTTTCAAATCCTCTTCTATTTTTAGCTTTCTGTATAAACTCTTCTAAAACCCCATCCAAAAACCATATACTATCATATATAAGATTACTGTTTTTCCACTCTTTATATTTAGATAAATTTAAACTAGATAAACAACATACAAAGCTATGGTTCTCATCTGTGTGTAGTGTTATTTCACTACAGATGTTTGTCATGTGAACTTTTAACGCGTTATCTTTGTATGCAGCGGGGTTATTCTTATTTGTATTTCCCTTAAAAAGGATATATGGTTCTCCAGTAGCTTTACGCTTTTGAAGTAGTTTTCCCCAACGTCTTCTAGCAACTTTATCTCCGTCTCTAAGCTTTCGCATGAACTTATCGCCGACAACAGCACATTGATGCAGGTTGAGCGATTGACGGTTGATGTCTCCTTTGGGTTCACGTATTTCGAGCCACTCTTCAAAATCGGAGTGTTCAATGTTAATATTAACCGATGCAGCTCCTCGTCTGACAGATCCTTGATTAGTGGCAAGTATAGTTGAGTCGTATATTTTACAAAAAGGCACAACGCCATCACTTGTTCCATTACCTGTTATTTTAGCTCCGGCGGGTCTAATTTGATTTACACCGATACCAACTCCACCGCCGTGTTTAGCGAGTAGCATCATCTCTAAATTTTTCTGTCCTATATCAATTATACTATCTGCAACATCGATACCAAAGCAACTAATCGGTAAACCTCGATCAGTACCAGTATTAGACAACACAGGAGACGCTAGACACAACCAGCCTTTCCAAATGTAATCAAAAAATGTTTCAGCCATCTCTGGACGTTCTAATCTCATTGCAACTGTTTTAGCTACACGTTGATAAGCTTCTTTAGGTGTTTCATCATATAGTAAATAACCACCTTGTATTGTTTTTTTATAAACATCAGACTCAGCCCAGTCAGGATAGTCTATGCCTTTCTTCCATCTGTTACTCCACATATTATATATTTGTTATTAAATGTTTAACCCAAGCTACTAAACCATTAAAGTTTAAAGCTACTAAATTCCATTGTTTACGAAATGATACCTGTATTATAACACAGATAAAACCTATTATAAACAACTTTGGTTCTAAAGTCCATTGTCCAGCAACGAGAAAGCCGGCACCCATATATCCAATACGGGTAGCCATTCTTTCCATTGCGTTAAGCTTTTGTTTTCTTTCAACTAAAAACTTTTTTAATCTCCATTTCCAACCCATTACCAAACGTCTTCAAAATCTTCACCTTCATTTGCCTTACTGTAATCAGTAGATCTTATTGCAAAGAAATCTGTATGAGTATGTCCTCCAGTTAAATGATAGAACCAGTCTAGATTTTCAGATGATGCTTCATCATATTTAAATATACCTTTATAACCTAATTCAACTAACTTTTCGTTAAGTCTTTTCTTTATAAAGTTTTTAAGATCTTCTGCTTTTAGGTTTTCTATATCACCCATTTCAAACATCTTATCTATATATTTCATTTCAGCATCATGCATAGCTTTAGCAGCATCTTTTATTGAGTCTTCACACTCTGACAAAAGGTCTTTATCCTCTTCACACATATGTCTAAATAACTGACAACCCATTTTACTGTGTAAAGATTCATCTCTTACAGACCATTTCATTTGTTGTCCAATACCTTTGAGTAAGTTACGTAATTGAAACGAGTACAATACTGCAAAAGCAGAATACAAAGAAACACCTTCTGCAAACGCAGAAAACACAGCTAAACTTTTAGCTATTTCTTTTTTATCATTTCCTTCGTAACCTACAAGGTTGTCAAAGCGTTCCATAGTTGCTTCATCTTGTAAAAAAGCCTCAAAGTTTTCTAAACCTAAAGTTTCATTTAAATAACTATAAGCTACAGCATGTATTGTTTCTTGCGAACCAAACATCATAGCCATTTGTTGTATCTCGTGTTTTGGAAACCACGCTACAACTTTTTGTGTCCAATAATCACTTACTGCACATTCAGTCTGAGCAAAACCCAGCAGTATATTACCCACTAGGTTTTTTTCAGACTTTGTTAATTGTTCATTCCAGTCTTTCACGTCACCTGACATAGGTATTTCAGTGTGTAACCAAAATGCTTGAGCTTGTTTTAACCAACCCTCAGTATAATACTCAGGGTACTCAAAAGGTTTGTACGGTATTCTTTCATCAAATAGTCCCATTTTTTAATAGTATGTTGTGTAACAAATATCAAAGCAGCCTAAGTATAATACATAATCTACTTTTTCATCTTGTACGTTTTCATAATGTCTGATACCAAACAATATGCCTGGCACTAAGCCAATATTAATTTCCCATGATTTCATCTTCCTTGTCCTTTATATAATTTAACATAATTTTTACTACCCTTACTTCTAGATGTTTTAGTTTTAGCATGAACACCTGGTCTTTTTTTAGTGACCTTTTTATAAATACTTGTTATTACTTTAGCCATTTTGTTTTAATATTAATTCTACAGTTTTGTCACACTCTTTGTGGTTTTGTGGTTTGTATAATGTAAAGGGGCCTAATCTTCTTTCGGCGATAAGCTTTTTAAATATTTTCCAACGTAATGGAAATGATTCGTTAGCTCTACCTTTACACTCTATAATCCAACCCTTACCCACAAAATCCGGCGTGTATTTCATGTTTAATATCTTCTTATTACCTCTGTTCTTATATTCTCCTTTTCCATTACCACATCTTTCGTATGATTCAAACGGAAAGTCAAATGATTCTACAAGCTCAAAGGTTTGACCTTCGTATAACGCGTGTATCTTAGCTTTTTTAAGAGCTTGATACATATATTTTTCTAAACCAGAAGCAAAGGTTATCCCGTCAAGAGTAGTTTTTTTACTCCTGACAGGACCTTTCCCTTTTTTTCTTTTATAGTTCTTCCTCATCATCAACATTGATTTGTTTGAGCATAGACTCTTCTACTTCTTGTTGTAAGCAGTGTTTAGCTGCTTGTATGTATAGCAAAGCATCCATGATCTCTTCTTGAACATCAGTTAAAAAAGCGTGTAAGTCTTTTTTACCTGTATCTATTTCATCTTGCATTGTTGAGCCGTATTTCTTTTGACCCACAAGACTACGTTCGTCCATCTTCCTTAGTACTTGTTGTACTATCTTATCGGTAGTTTTAATTTGCATCTTTAACAAACGTTCCGTTAATCATTTTACCTGTACGATCACTTATCTCGTCATAAGCTGATTCAATACACTGTTCGATTGTAAAGCCTTCTAGATGTGCTAGGTTTGTTAATACAACAACTATATCACCAATAGCATCTAAGATTTCTATACCATCGTTATCTAGTAATGCTTTAGCTAGTTCTCCAGCCTCTTCTTGTAGCTTAACGTACTGTGTATGTGAGTTTCCTTTATCGTATAATCCTCTAGTTTTAGCCCAGTCTCTTATATCATCAAACATTTTTAATGTTCGTTGGTGACTGTATTTTTTCTGAGGAGAATAAGCATCCATTGATCTTGGACCTGTAGGTGCTAAACCGCCTGTTTTTGTTTCGTAAGCATTGTTGTTGTCAAACCATCTAGCAAAAGCTTTATTGTATACATATGATCTATCATTATTATACATAGATGTTTTAACGTTTTCCATAATCCAATTTATGGACTTAGCAGTTATTATACAACTACCGTGCTCGGTTTCCCAAGTCATACCAATGTTATCCATCAGTCTACCCTTTAGTTTATTAACGGGCACTGGGAACGTTGTGGTTTGTTCAGTTATATTTATTTTCATTTTATTTTTTGGTTTAAGGTTTTTATAAGGTACCATGTCTACACGGTAACCATATTCTCTTTGCAACTCAAGCTCTAAAGATGATATAAAATCTATATCTTCTGAGTGTTCTAATATTTCATATTCATCAGGGGCGTAACCTTGTTGCTTTGTGACCCGGTTATTAAGATCACAGGTAACACCTATTTTTTTACCAGGAATATGATATAAATAATATGTCATAGTTTATTATTGTATAAATGCATGTTGTGCGCGTGATGATAATACCATCCGGTCTCAATAGACAGTCTGTCTGCAATCATTTCCTGTAATGATGCAAATTGATATTGATCGTTACAGAAACCGTACCAGATGTCATTAGAACGCATGTAAACTGACATACATAGTTTATTATTAATTATTGTAAATTGAACTGCATAAGTACAAGGTGTATCATTGTGATATTTATCGTGCTCTTTACAGTCATATATACTTATTGCCGCATGTCTAGTGTTTGGGTTATCTCTTAGCTTAGCAACAACATAATCTATTTGATTGTTACGTTGCCATTGATAACCATAATTACTATTTACATTTCTTTTGCTATCAGCCATCTTTTCCCATATTGGAGGTATTTTACCGTACAAGTCACCTAGCTTGTCTATACTAGGATCACCGAACAAATACCAAGCCCATTCTGCTGCTGCGTATTTTTGACTCCAGTCTCTTTGAGCATTTGTAATATGCTTTTGACTAGGATTATCTATATAAAACCCACAATTAAATATAGCTTTTGTATTGTCAAAGTCTATACCCTTTTGTATAATTTCATCAAGAACAGCTTCATAAGCTTCATTAGCGTTTTTAAATCTTTTTCTCATATTTATTATAATAGTATTTATAAAATTCATACATCTTCTCCCATATCTCTACTCTTTCGTAATACTGAGGACTTACGTTGTTTTTACCGTTACCGATAATAACACTTATGTACCAAGATTGAAGATCTCTTGCCCACGGTGATATTTTTATATTATTTCTTACACACCATCTATAGGCTATTTCTTCTTCTTTTGTTGGAACATAAAGCCCCATACCAGCTCCTTTCTTTTTACTCCCACGGAAGGCCATCGTCTTTGACTGTATCTGTTATTTGTGGTATAAAAGAACCAGACTTTGGTTCCCATGTAAAAAATGATTCACCGCCGTTTTCACCTAGGTTTTGAAACTTAACTTTTAATACTTTGACTTTAGTATTTTTAGCCTCATAATCTCTGTGAACTAATAAGCCGTGATAACTAGCATCGTACCACTCACCACCACCTTTAATGTTATACATTGTAGGTTCTGCAATTTTACCATTTTGATCTCTCATCATCTTAGTTGGATGCGCAACAATAAACGTTAGAACGTCATACTTTTTACAGAACGATTCTATCTTTGATAGATAATCCATAGTATATCTGTTAACATCATCTGATACAGCATTTGTATCTCTAACCTTATTATAAGGATCAATTACCAAGCATTTAATACCCTTGCGTTTAACAAGCTCAGCGCCTTTACGTAATACTGATTCTAAACTATATTTATCCATATCGATAAAAAAGTAATTATCATTTACGTGATCAGCAACTTTTTTCCATTTTTCACCACCTATATCTCCACGACTAGGCATGTCGCCCCAAGTCTTACGCATAAGCTTGTGTGCGTGTAAATATATCGGTTGATTTTCAGGACTTGCAAAGGCAGTTTTCCAACCATAGTTTTGGTTATAACCTACGACCATTTGATCAACAAAGTCAGACTTACCGCTACTAGGTATACCAGTAACAGTAATAAACTGACCAGTGTAGGTACTGAATATCTTGTCGAAGTTTTGTAATCCGACTTGAAACCCTGGTTTGAAACCATTTTTAACAAAGTCTTTAAGCTCATTTTCTACAGTTTTAAGAGTTGATACATTTTCTAGTGGTACTTGCTGCGAGCTGTGTATAGCATTTGATAAAGCTTCTTTACCATGCTTGATTAAGTATTCATTAGCATCTTTACAGTCTGCAAAATCTACTATATAACAGTTCTCTGCACCAAGCCTACGTATAAACTCGTGTTTAAGCATATTACCAGGTTCGTCTGCATCTACCGCTAGAATTATTTTAGTTTTATCTTCAAAATAATCTATACAATTATCTAGATAATCTAAGTTGTTATGATTTAATGTTGCTCCGTTTGGTACGGATATTACATTAGGCACATTTGCCTCATGAAGTGATAACACGTCTATTTCACCTTCAACTATAACGCATGTGTCATGTCCTACAATGCTGTTTATATTGTAGAATACTTTTTCAGCACCTTTATATAGTTTAAAGTTTTTACGTCCATCACGGTATTTAATATTTATAAGTTGATTACCCATGTAGTAATTGAACTTAATTGTATTCTCAGTTTTACCAGTTTGAGGCATATACTCAGAGCCTTCGGTAACATTTAATGCTTCCAAAGTACTCTGAGATATTCCTCTAGACTTAAACCATTCCACAACTTTACTACTAGGAGCAACCTGTTGTTGTGCTACAGGTCTAACGTATTCACGCTCGCTAGCTCCCTTACGTTCGTAAGTGTGTAGTTGAAAAGTTGAATTACAGTTGTGGCAAGTACCGAGACCACGTTCCCAGTCATAAGAAGCACATTTAAGCTTCTGATTCTTAGGTTTCCTGTCGTGAGAACACAGAGGACATATCCCCTGTGTCTTACCCACGTCAAGCTTATGTTGATTGAAATCGTCAATCAAAAATCCATTAATCTCTCTGTTTTCTACTTGCATTATTTAATTTAATTTAAAATGGTAAATCGTCATCTGCTGCAGCTGGAACCGGAGCTGCTACCGGAGTTGGTTGACCGTCTTTCGGGGCTACACCAACATTTTGATCATTAGTCCAAACTACTTTTACATTACCTAAGTAAACTTTTTCTGTTTTAGCCTCACGTTCTTCTTTGGTCTGCTGTACTACAACTGGACCATTATTTCCGAACTGATCTAATTCATCATTTAATGTAACAGTAATTGGTAGGTATTTACCTTTTTTACCATTGATAATTTTATCTTTAGGTATTTTAGTAAGGTCAATACTAGTTGCTATTATACTTGCCATATTATGCGTATTGATTAATTTGATTAAACATTCTTGACATTTGCTCTTTAGTAGCACCTGTCGTTCTGCGTAGGTTATCTACGGCTTTTACATGCGTTTGATTAGCATAAAAGTTGTTTACACTAGTTTCTAATCCTGTTACGCTACAAACTTTAGTTTGATTTTTTCTTGATCTTGCCATATTTATTATATTAAAGTGTTTTACTTATGAAATACTGTTTAGGATCAAAGTCCTTGGCCTTGTAAAACAAGTCATAAGCTTCACTTGCTTTACGTACCTTATCTTCACCGCGTTGATAGAACTCTGGTGAACAGTCAAACAAACCTATTTGATGAGTCGTCTTGTCTATTACTATAAATAAAAACTCATAGCCAAACAACTTACTGTATATGTAAGCTTGTGAGTCGTAATTATATTTAGATGCTGACCAGTTGAATTTGTTTATATCAGCTGTAGTTTTCAAATCAATGATTAGTTTTTCGTCATGATTAACAATATCTGCCTTACCTTTCCACATATTACCGAACATTTTTTCAACCATTGGTTTTTCATATTCGACATCGCCAAGAGTAATAAGATCTTTGCATATATCATTTTGCATTACTTTTTCTTTCATTAATTCTATAGTGTCAACTTCTTTTTGTAACAGACATAACTCGCCACCTGATACATCTTTATAGGCTTTGGTATTTCTAGTTGAAGACTCAACGACTTTATACTTATGTATCTTGTCTGGTTCGAGTATACAAGTGTGAAAATATCCACCTATTAAAAATGCAGGAGATGGCTTGCTAGGTTTAAAAGCATTTAATGGGTCATTCAATAATTTACCAACGTGTGAGTTAGATAAATATTGATTACCAAAGTCTCCGTAGTAATCTTCATCATTACGTAGCCTTTCTAATACTTCTTTTTTATTTTTCATGTTATAGTGTTGTTAATTCCTTTTCTTGTGTAGGAGTTAATTTATACTTCTTCTTGATAGCATCCAGTTTACCTCCAGCCGCAACATAATCCTTAGCTTGAGCTAATTGTTGTTTTGTTATGCTAGGGTTACCGTGTGTATTAGTAGCATCGCTGTCTGCAGTATCATCTATTAAGAATAAATTACCTAACGCATACTTTTTAGCATATGAAGATGCTGAGCCAAACTGCTGAGGTACGTTCATACCTTTTTGGTTTAAGTCAATACCTACAATAGCTTTCGCGTGTATAGCATTTTCGCCATCGCTAAGCACAGCTGTTGACTCCATCATTGGAACAACAGGGTTATCAATAAATTCTTCTTGGATTGTTACCGTGACACCTAACTCTACTAAGAAAGGCTTGGTTGCTTCGAGAATGTCTTCGGCAGACCTGTAATTGTACTTACCGAAGGAATTAAATCTACTTTTTTTCGATTTAAATCTTGTCTGGATTTGAGCCAGTTTTTCGTTTAGATTCATATTAAATTTGATTTTAGTCTATATATATAATTACACATTAAAACATTGTTTTACAATGGTTCACTCGTGTAAGCTACAGGTAATCAAGCACTTGCGAGTGGTCTACGTTTTCTATTAGTTTTTCTACAGCTGACTTTTTTAGCTGTGAAACCCTTACATAAGCACTACTACCTTCTATACCTAGTTTTTGTGCTATTTGATTTGCAGACTGTTTATCACAATTTAAACCATAACTCATAACTAACACGTTATACTCTTTTTCATTTAGATTTTTCTTTAACAAACTATCTAAATAAGCATTGAGTAAATGCATGTTATATGGTTCTGATTTATCTGGTATTTGCATTACCATATCTTCCTCTGTATTGTTTTTGGGTTTTTCATCTATACTTAAAAATATACTATTAAAAAACATTGCAACCATCTTTTTATCTTTACCAAAGTTCTTACGTATTTCATTAAGCTTGTGTTCAGGTATTCTCATGTCACCACGATTAATATCTATTGCTCTACGTATTGCTCCTCTTATACGTTTAGATAAAAAAGATTTCATTGTTTTTTCTTTATCTTCAGATTGATCAAATAGTTCCCAGTCTATTCTGTCAACTGCTTTTGTCAAACCAGCATTACCTTCTTGTATCAAGTCCATTATAGTCATGACACCTGAAGCTTGTTGGCTAGTTGAAAATTTTCTAGCTATGTTTTCTGATAAAGGCAAGAATTGAGTTATTAATTGAGTTCTACTAAGCTCTTTATATTCTTTGAATTTAGGTAGAGCCCATATCAATTCCTGTACTTGCTTCTTATAAATAACATAGTTCCTTATATTATAACTTTTCATTTAATTGTTTTTTTTCTTGTTTTAAAGTTTTACACATATTTCTATGTATAGTTCTTGGTGAGCAGTATAACATATCTGCTATTCTACTAATTGTAATTTTCTTACCAAACTCATTTAAATCTAACATCGTTTGGTATATAGCCTCTTCATCAACACGTGATGATCTGCCTATTAATTTACCTACTATTTTTAACTTACCACTCAAGTCTAAACCTGAGTAGGGTTTAAATACTACTTTACGTAGCTTGTTTGCAGGTGGATCACCACCTTGCATTAACACATCTTGAATCATAGTTTCTAGTAGTTTATTTTTAATAAAGAATGTAACAAAATTATTTTCTTTATCAGCTATAAATCTAGCTAAACTTATAAAATCAGAGTTTATTATATTATCCATGTTAAGATAGTATAATACAAGCATGTGCCACTTTAACGATCTGTATGTTGTTATCTTAGCTTTGCTGTTAAACAAGTGATAACATTGGTACGTACCGTCAGCGTAGTATTTATATTGTTTGGTTTCAATAGTAGGTACATCAGATATAGGATCTTGCCTATATACGATGCGTCTATCATTTAGCCATTTTATATTTCTATCTTGTGACATTTGCCTGTTACTTATTTATTCTTAATACCTTTTGTCACGTTTTGTGGTTTTAAGGTAAAAAAAATAATATTATTATTTTTCTTTATTCTAATCTTAAGGTTGTTGCTCATATAATTTTTCTGTTTTAGGGTTTGCAATGTTTCCTTTTTCGCCTATGTAATATTTCCAATATGCTTTTACACTACATTCATCTTTATATTCATCTGGCATAGCTTGTGGAGGTTGTATAAAATCATCACCTTGTATATGCACAGGAGGTTTAGCTAAAAAGTCTTTACATTTAATTATACTTAAATGTGTCTTACCATATCTCTTTGTATATTCATCACCTAGAGCTATCATGTGATTATATAACCACATGTATGTAGATCTTGAACGTCTAGTCCATACTGTTGATGGGTGATTTAAATGAGCCTGTTTATATGGTACATTTTCTACTTGATCTTTATCACCATAACAATGATGAGCAGTACAAAGCATTTGAGCTGACTCTAATATCATCTTAACAACATGTTTATTATATTGTAACTCTGCAGCTTTGTAAGGATCTTTATCTAAATAAAATATATTCATTTATATCTTTTGTTTTCTAGTCTATTATAATGTTTATCTAATAATATAGTTGCTACGTCCATAGATATTAGGTTTTCATTATATAATTGCCATATTAATTTACTCATTTTACTTCTCCGTAAATAATTAATTCTAAATCAGACTGACTGTAGCATTCTTGTTCAGGCCAATTTAATTGTCTATTAACTATTAGTATACTTTCGTCTAGCGGACGTGTATAGCAAAAATACATTGTTGCAAATACACCGATAAAAAACGTAATAAAAAAAGCTAATATCTTAAATAGTTTATTCATAATTTCTAATTGTTTTAAATAGCGGGTGTCTATATGAACCTGCTTGTGTTCGTTGAAAATAGGTAAAGGTAGCACGCTGGCCAATATAGTCACCTACATTGTTAAGCATATTAGCAAGATCCTTGTAGGTATAGCCTTTACCGGGTGGACAACCGAACTCGTTACCTTCGTCATCTTGCATTATGAATTTGCCAAGCGTACCTGTCCTTTTGCCTTTACCTGTTTCATAACCTATGATGGTTGCTTCAGTATCGCTGAAGTCTTTGAATTTCATTAAGTCATAAGATCTACCGTGCTTGTATAAGCCGTCTAGTCTAATGATTGAGCCTTCGTAACCCGCATCAAGATATTCTTTGTGTAGTTTTCTAGCGTAACTATAGCTATCTACAAGTTTTGCGGGTACATATTTTATTTGAGCATCATATATATTTGATGTTACTAAGTTTTGCATACGGGTTTTATAGCTGTCATAAACTGGAGCTGATATATAATCGTAGCAGTGAAACTGTATAAGATGCTGAGCATTAATTCTGTCTTCATTAGTAGGTTTTTGTTTTCTTACTAGTGATATAATTTTTTCGAAGTCGCGTTTTAGTTTATGATTATATAATTCGCCGTCGAGTATTACATCAGGGTTTTTGAAGAAAAACGGTTTTAAGCTTTCTAATATATGTTTTATATTTTTAAACTCTTTGCCTGTTCTTGAGTATGCTTTTACGCTGAACGAAGCTAAGTATTCTTGGCCAGGAAAGTCTGACACTCGTTTTATTACACAGCGAACGCCGTCTAATTTAGGTTGTATATACACAGGTTGAGACCAGTCTACTCTGTTGTCATCGAACTTGTGTGCTAACATTGGTTTTGTCATAGGTTATCTAATTTATTGTTTACTATATCTAATTTTCTTTTTATTATTGCTGCTTTCATATACTCTTCAGCTGTTTCGTACATATGCAGTAACGTTGTGAGCCTAGCCATTTCACCGACTAAGTGCTCTTCTTCTGATTCTTTAAAGGGCAACTGTCCTGATATTAGTTCGCCTACTGTCATAGGTGAGTTATATTGATGCCATTTAGGGCTTGCTGATTTTTCTATTAGTATGTCTAATACTTTATCGGCTAGCGTGTTTAATTCATCTTCAGTCATATATTTATTATCCGTGGTTGTTCGTATTAAGATTGTAATAAGTCTAGTATTGTTCTAGCTGAGTTGTTCATAGTTGTCTCACATCTTATCTCTCCATTAGTAAAATCAGTATACTCCATATCTGTCATATACTTAGATATAATTTTATGAGGAGGAAGTACAAAGACGTTTTTACTTTCGTAGTTATTATAACAACTTACCCACACATCTTTTTTACCTGTCCATATAATATAAGTATACTCATGATCTACACAGTCAGGGCTTTCATATAAGTAGCAACTGTCATAGTAATGATCGTGTACAAACTTAGCTGCGAGACGAGGGCCGCTGTGTATAGCATTAGCTTGTAGCCAGTTAGCTATTTGTACGCCTTGCCATTCAGGGTAACCATCATGATGTAAGTACATATTTACGCGGCTATTGTCACTGAATACGGTTGGGTTTTCAGCAAAGCCTAATTCGCTTTCTTCTGCGTGCATGCGGTCTACGATCATTGTTAAGTTTCTAGTTGCCATCTTTTCTTTCGTTAAATAGAGCTAGACCTAGCCTACAGTAATTAATTATATCAGCAAACCTTGTTTCAATTGGCTCTGCTTGTGTAAGGTTGTCAGTCTTAACATGCGCTGCAACTGAGCTACATTGTTTGTCGAAAAATATATACCACACTGTTAAAGGATCTACACCTGCCTTTTGGGCTGTAGACTTAAAGTTATGTAGCACATCGGTATTACCGTTAGTATACTCTGGACCTTTATGGTTCATTGTAGTTCTTGCTAGTATATCTAGATCTTGGATTAGTTTGTTAAATTTCTCTGTCGTCATCTTCTTAGTCTAATAGTTTCATATAGCCTTTAGCGTCTGTTTCTCTGAACCAGTCTAAACCTTTATGAAAGTCGTTAATAATTTTATTGTTTACTGTTGTACCCATTGTTTCTATAACTATTTGTGTGCCCATAATAAAATCATATACACTTAGTTGTTCAGCTGTAAGTTCATATTGCTCACCACTAAAAGGGTTTGTTATTGTTTCACCATTTTTATACTTAGTTCCTTCAAACCAAGATGGCAATGTGTTTTTATTATTGCTCATCTTTTATTAGTATATTATCACCATACATAAAGTCGTAAGCTGACATCTTGTATGAAGATAGGTTAGTATAAGTAAGAACGTCGTTAACGTCACCTACAGTTAGTTCGTGCCAAAGCACTTTTGACATAAGTGTGTACTTAAGTCTTTCAGCGCTATTATATTGTTTAGCGCTTTTGTCTAATTCTGTTTTAAGCTCTGTCTTGAGCATTTCATATAATGTTTTCATAATATTATTATCCTTCTACGTTCGTATTCATATTGTATTTTCTATACAGTTCACTGTAATCTTTCATAATAGCAATGCACTGATCTTTATCTAGTCCACTGATACTTGATACTGTTCTTACATCAAACATATTTGTTACGCCTGACTCTTGTACATCTAAGTACGATTGAAATTGTTCTTGAGTTATCTCCATTTTATTTAATTTAAAGTTAGTGGACGTGGCAGGAATCGAACCTGCGTTACCGGGTTGCGGTTAGATTCAGAGACTACCTTTGCTTACGCCGCGGTTGCTCTTACTGTTACCGATTTCCGGTCAATACCTTATCACGCCCATATTCCCTTACTTGTTTTCAACCTAAAAGGCTTGATGCTTTGTAGCACAGGTTTCCCGTAAGGGAGCAGCATACCGGTCTGCCGCTTTGTAACTAGTGAGGAATCGAACCTCATACCCGTCAGTAATACCTTCAGTTAACTTACTATGTAGTGTTTGCCTACTCCAGTATCTAGTTGCCGCGCTTGTTTTATTCAGTGTCAAGCACACTGACCACTTCGGATTCACTATTTTTCGATAATATTGTCTTCAGACGTAACCATCCACTCGCAGTTAGCAAGCTTGTGTCCTGCTCCGTATAAAAAAGCTTCACAAGACTCTGTGTCTGGGTTCCACTTGTTTAAATCATTACATAACACGCTTATGTCATACTTATATACTTTACCGTCGTTAAAATCTAGTAC
>Ga0187217_1000020_pt1 | contig 53320 bp, 62 predicted proteins | sample 15SPOviralmetaG_FD_130165 | JGI IMG/M metagenome (GOLD analysis project Ga0187217, IMG submission 130165) | Marine viral communities from the oligotrophic San Pedro Time Series (SPOT) site, San Pedro Channel, CA, USA - 15 SPOT_SRF_2010-09-15... | ecosystem: Environmental > Aquatic > Marine >... | reverse complement strand
TTCACTATTGTCAGCGTTATTTAGTTCAAGATTATTTGCCTGTATTCTTAGGTTTCCAGTGCCGTTATCTTGAATAATGCTCCGACTACCATCATGATAAATCTGTAGGTCAGACCCAGCACCAAAGATTGCTTTGTTGCTGTCTCCGAAGGACAAATTACCCGTCATGGTATCACCCGCTACGTCAACGTAACGTGCGTCTGATTGTGTCTGCGTGTAGTGATCCGATAGGACGAATGTGCCATAGCCTACAATATCTACTACGTCATTGACTGCCGCACCCGACGCCAGAGTAACGCTTGTACCATTCGTAGCAGTAAAATCAGTACCAGCAAGTAGCTTAACGCCGTTAAGATATACATCTACAAAACCCGCATCATAGGTAGCAGCGAAGACTGTCTGACCAGCCGTAGCTGTATAAGTATGTCTGCCTGAAGTACCGTTGACTGAGGAACCAGCATTTATCCAGCCAGACCCAGAATATACTTTCATTGCACCCGCAGTAGAGTCAAAGAACAATGCGCCTGTTACTAAGGCATCGCCATCATTGTCCACAGTCGGAGCAGAAGACTTAGCACCTAAGTAACGATCATCGAAGCTATCAAATGAAGCCGCCGCAGAAGTAGCTGAACTTGCAGCCGCTGTAGCAGAGTTGGATGCATTAGTAGCCGAAGTTGCGGCATTGGATTCTGAAGTTGCAGCGTTAGAGGCTGAAGTCGCCGCCGCTGTACTGCTACCAAGTACACTATCAACATAAGCCTTTGTACTAGCGTCTGTACCAGCCGTAGGAGTACCCAAGCCAGTGATCTTGTTAGAACCCATAGCCAGAGCGCCAGACATCGTATCGCCTGTTTTGGCTACACGGGTGTTACGCTGAGTATCGGTATATACTTTTGTAGCTACATCCTGTGCGCTTGTGGGATCACCTACGCCAGTAATCTTATTCGTAGACATGGCTATTGCGCCTGTCATCGTGCCACCAGCTTTTGGTAGCTTAGTAGCGATACTGTTTGTTACCGTAGTGCTGAAGTCATCATCATCATTAAGAGCATCAGCCAGTTCACCAAGGGTGTTAAGCCCTGCACCAGCATCACCAATCAGCGTGGATATTTCATCGTCTACATACTTTTTAGTGGCGGCATCTAAGTCTGCACTGGGTGCTGTTAGATTAGTAATAGTAGCAGAAGTACCAGCATTCATATTAAGATTGCCGTTAACTGTTACGTTAGTGAATGTCGAAGTACCAGAACCCGCCGTTACATTACCAGTTAGATTTCCTGCGACATCCCCCGCAACATTTCCTGTGACGTTGCCCGTGACATTACCCGACACGTTGCCAGTTAGTGCGCCAGTAATCCCACCAGAAGCAGACAGAGTAGTGAAAGCACCGCTAGAAGTTGCGTTAGCGCCAATAGCAGCACCGTCAATTGAGCCACCGTTAATATCAACTGTTGCCAGAGTAGCCTGACCTGAAGTCGATACGGTTGTGAACGCTCCTGTGGATTGTACTGAAGCCCCGATTGCTGTGCCATCGATGTTACCACCATTGATATCAACAGTTGCTAGAGTAGATGTTCCAGAAGCACCTAGAGTAGTGAAAGCGCCTGTGCTTGGAGTAGATGCACCAATAGTGGCCCCATCAACTGTACCGCCGTTTATGTCGGCTGTGGCAGCTACGAGGCTAGTATTTGCATTCAATGTAGTGAACGTACCAGCGGCTGGAGTAGTAGTACCAATCGTAGTACCATCAATCGCACCAGAGTTCAGGTCAATCGATGTGATAGTGGTTGTACCAGTAGCTGCTAGATTAACCAGTGTCGTGTTGCCAGTTACACCCAGAGTAGAACCAAGAGCCGTTGCTCCTGTGATATTCAGAGTACCACCAACGGCTACGTTGCCAGAGGCTGAAATACCCCCGCTAAGAAACAAATCCTGAAAACGGGTACTATTATTACCCAAGTCTACGGTATCAGTGGCTGCGGGTAGAATAGCATTGCCGGAGTCTACCTGTACCAGTTCACGCCATACGGCTGCACCAGTGCTGTTTCCTACACAAATGTATACACGACCAGTAGTAGTGTTTTCCCACAAAGAACCCGGAGCATAGCCCTCAGTATTATCATTAGAGACAACAGGAGTAGCTGTAGCATCTAGTTTATTCTTACCACCTATACCACCGTGTACGGCTGGCAGGTAACCAGACACAGAAGTAGTTAGGTTAATCTTTGGAGAATTACCAGAAGTGCCATCATGGGAGTGTCCAGAAGACGAATTAAATGCAGCAGAAATTTGGTTAAATTCCGCATTCAGAGGGGGGGCAGTAATGTTTGCACCATTGATAATGGTAGCATTGGATTGCCGTGTATATCCTGCCATCTTCTATCTTCTCCCTGAGGGTGTAAATTCAAAGACCAGACCTTGAATTGAGAATGGGAATGTCTGCCCAACGGCCACAAAAGTAGCCTGTGCCGAAAACCCTGATCCTTGTATGTCGGTGGTCATAATTGGTTTTGACGAACCGCCGTATAGTACGTTGGCGGCATTATAAGTTATATTCCTACCAGCGTATCGTGTTGGAGCGCCTGTGGAAGCCTGAGAATATGTGGATGGAACACTGGTATCCCCATCCCCCCAGTCGTATGTCATTGAAAGTAACATCTCCAATGGACCTTCAGCCCTTATAAATGTATTTACTTTCCGTAGCATCTTACGTTGTTCTGTCTCTCCAAAGTCCAAGTAAGGTGTGGCATAAACAGATACGATATCGTTGTTGTTAAAACTAGTTCCGTTTTCTTGTCGGTGTACTAATCCAGAGTAATCTCCATGAAGTATAAACTCAGTTGTACCTATATATCCGCTTGTGCAGCAAGAGGCCCGTATTCCAAGTAACTCACCAAACTCCCAACTTATAGTGCCGCTACTGTTAGTAAGGCCACCAATAAGACCTTCACTATCAGTTTCATTCTTTAGATTACTTCCTTCATTCTGTTGGAAGAAGTAGCGTATTTGAGACTTGGACCTAATAACTACACCACTTAGGGTTTTCATATCGTTATTAGCAATAGTATCTACAAGAGTAGCCTGAATAGGTTTACTAACAGTTTCAAGCTCTACATCTCCGATACGGGAAGTTCCTGCAACGGGTCTAAAACCATCAGGAGCTAGGAACATTAAGTCGCCGCCGATCTCCAGTACACTGTCTCTGGCAACGCAGCCAACATTAGAAGTAACATTCTCTATAATAAAGTTATTAGAAGTATTTACGTTAATCTTCTTAATGCCGTTATCCCCAAAGACAAACAAGTCATCTCGGAAGGGTTTGATCTGTACTACGTCAAATCCTGCGGGAATCTGTCCGGCTCCAGATGCACTGGTCCAATCATACATACCATCAGGGTCTGCTGTGTTGGTAGGGGCAGAGTGTGCTACTATAGCGCGAGAGGCTTCGTGTCCGGCAAGAAAGAGGTGGTTTTTAAATACATCGACCAGAGCGGGTGCATTGACGGCCTGAGCGCCTCCAGCAGTATTAGAACTATGTCCAGCAGTATATCCTCCGCTATTACTAGATTTTATCTCTTCCCAGTGTGCCCCATCAAATATAATGGCTGGATTTACACCATCTACAAAACAAATCTTGTTGCCTGTACCGAAGTTAAAACCTACATGCCGCAGCTTATGTACGGTTAGACCATTTAAAGTCATTGGCCTAGTAACAGAATGATCTAGAGTAAATTTTCTCCAGCCAATATATGCCGTGTAGTAATAGAAACTGTAGTTGCTTCCCCCAGCATCTTGCCGTGCAGCGATTAGCTGTGTTGAATTAGTTACGTCATTCTTAAATATAGCTAGACCAAGTACTTTTCCTTGACCTGTGGTTTGACCGTCTACAGTAACCTCGCCGTAGTCATTGTCGTATTTACCAAAGCCCTCAATACGCCGATAGCCGCCAAATAATGACGGCTCATAATTAACTAATCTGGTAGCCGATCCGGGGGCATTATCCGATAAATCAAGATGATTTTCGTTACTGTTTAGACCACCACTACAGACCAGTTTGAATGACTGGATTTGGTCAGGCATTAAAATCTAATCCTAGTATCACGTACAGAGGCAGTATTGTTTATGTACAATGTCTGAAGGTCTTTGATGCCTTTTTCAAAGGCCATAAAAGCAGCCTGAGCAGACTCCATGTTATCCTTGAACATATACATGTAATAAATAGCGCCGTCTATTAACACACTGTCGTGGCTTTCTGGAACTCGCGTTACGTCAGTAGCATTCGTAATATCAGTAAAATTAAGAAAGTAACTGAAACGAATACTATATGCTTTGTCAGGAGATGGAGTCACTCCATAACCATTACCGTGAGAGGCGAATGCAAAATCAGGAATACCTCTACCAGTATTTCCTGAGTCCATGTCGGTGTCTCTGTGGTTCTTAAGCCAGTCATCACGATCCATGTAGGCTAAGGTCTTGTACCCAGTTCCTAGACTTTCGTTCTTCTGTATCTGAAAGCTATTCCAATCTACGGCCTTGAAGTATTGAGGCCAAGTATATTCTTCTTGTCCGACTACCAAAGTGGCAGTGTGTTGCGCGGCATTGAAAGGCCACTCAAACTCAGACTGGTTTATTTTAGCTAGGGCTGATTTAACAGAATCCTTAACAAGAGCCTGTACACCCCGTATAGAACTAAATTCATCCGCAGCTATCTCAACTTCGTTGAGGCGGCGAAGAACTAGATTACAGAGATCAAGGTAAGTAGACGGCATAAATAAACCTCAAAAAGTGAGGGGCCAGTGATTGACCAGCCCCTCTGTTAGTTCTAGGCTAAGTTGTAGTTCGCAGTGAACAGAGCTTCGGGGCGAAGAATTTTACGCCCGTAAAGGTGCATCCCGCGCACAACATCCGCGAAGGTTGTTTGACTACGGAAAGTTTCTGTTTTAGCGATCTGTTCCGCAGTAGCAACCGCAGACGCATGACCCGCAACCAGAACTCCAAAGTTAGTCTCAGAGCCAGTTGAAAGTGCCACGCCAGCGCCTGTACCTTCGTAGGGAAGATTGTTAGACTTGTAGATGGAGAAACCACGGATAGTTCCGGGCAACTTACCATTACGCATCTCATCACCGCCACCGAAGTCAGAATTTATGAGCTTACTCGATTCGTCCATTAATACTTCTGCGAATACGGGGTCAATTACCAGCCACCTTCCATCTGTGTCCACATTAGCAACGTCCATCTGACGGGCAATGCGGTTCATGATAGCCAATGGTGATGTAATACCACCAGCACCGCCACCAGCAGCGATTGGGATAGATGTTACTTCTCCAGCATTACCCAAGTCTGCGCCACCGAAGTCTGTGATATCCAATTTATTCGCCGCAAGTAATTCGTCATTACCAGCGTTAGTGTCGGCCTTAGTACCGTTGATATCGCCAGATGCTGAACGCCGTGCCCAGTTAGAAGGGGTCTTCCAACCTGACATGTAGCCAAGTACTTCTGCGTCAAAGGTATCACGCAATTTGTAACCCGCACGATCCGATGCTAAATCTTGGAACGAAACGTGGGAGTGGGCTTCCTCGATATCGTCGATAGCGAATTGGAAATATGAGGCTTGATCAACGATCATTGTGAAATCAGCGTCAGTCAAGTCTTGCGTTGCAAGAGCAGTACCACGCTCATAGTTAGTGATTGTGATATCTGGTTCTTTGATGATTTTTACACTGTCACCAAACTGAGCGATTTCACCGCTATAATCAGTGTTAGTAACTGCATCAATTACAGAAGCCTTGCGAAATGCTTTCTGTACTTTTTTAGAGTAGATAACTGGTGAAAAGTTACCTGAGTTCAGGTTAGTATAACCCGATGCCTTTGGGAATGCCATTTGTTGTCTCCTTGAATGAAATGGCTGTAAGTAAGCCTCTACGAATAGAAGCAGCTAAATCAGACAATTAAACGTCAGTGTCAGCTTCTTTGGAGTATCGACAAGCGGGTCCAAATCTACTGGTTAACTTCTGGTATTATTATCTGGAGGGGGAGAATATGGGGTATACTACTACGAGTGTCCTATATTCTAGTTGTTCAATGGTTTCATTATAACACATTGAGTTAGTTACTGCAATAGTTAACTGTTATAATATGCACCCTCATGGGCGCATCCGAAGGATACAGTTGATTGTTTTTATCGTCAACTATACCCTTCGACTTATTTACCGTGCAGCGCCGGAAATATCGTATGCAAATTGACCAGAACGGATAGCTTCTTGAATTGCTTCCTCGTTCTTTTCAAATTCTGCATCACTCATGTCTTGGACCATACTCTCGGAGTAAGTAGCCCGTTTGCCTGTGGCAGGGGAAGACGATGATGTTCGTCCTACTGCTTGAGCAGCAGACTTACTTCCCTTACCCCCACGCTTCATATCAGCCTTGTACAAGTCAATTGTACGAGCCGCCCATGTAGCATCTGTGTTGTTCTTATAAACACTATCCTGCATGGCAGAGGGTTGCATAGAAACCCACTCATGGAACTTAGGGTCTTGCCGTATCTGTGCAAAGTCCGGATGCAGCTTCATTAGCTGCTGTTCAGCACTCTGACGGTGTAACGACTTCTCAAACTTCTCTACCTCAGCGAGACGCTTTTCACCCTGCTGTAGGGCTTCATTCGCTCTCTTACGAGCAATCGTGTCAACGATCTTAGCGACATCTGGGTAGCGATTTGACCACGCCTCAACTTCAGCATCCGTCTTTGGAAATCTGATCTGTTTGCGGGTGGCATCATCTAACTGCTTTTTAACCGCAGCGACTTCTTGATCCTTCTGATCACGCACAGTTTGAATGTGCCGTTGGATATCTTGATAACGCTTCTTGTAGCTTTCCTCTTCAGCATCCAACTGTTCAACAGGCTGTTCTTGTCCAACCTCTTCACTATATGTTAGATTATCTTCCGGCTCAGGAGCGCGTGTGTATTTCTGTTTCTGTTCCATAGGTTCCTCTTATGGGTCCGACTAGCGGGTATCCATGCTAAATTGTGAATGCATATTTCTGTTTTTTAAGCATTCCGGGAAGTTTGGATGTCTTAGGCAATACTTCTTCGATATCATCTAAATCATCCAACATATCGTCTACCTGAACGGCAGCGATCTCTAAGTCGATGTCTTCTGATGGAACATCTTCTTGTGTTTTGGGTGTCTCTGAGGCTTCTTCTTGTTCGGTATCGTCTTCATACGAAACTTCGGCGTCCTCAAAGCCTTCGCTATCGGGTTCTTCTTGGTCAACATGATGGATCAATCCCTCAGTGTGCATGACCATAAGACCCATTTCTGCTTCTTCCTGCATACTCATAATATGCTTAAGCCCATGCCACTTAACTACGTGGGCGGGAAGGACGTATTCATCCATACTAATGTTGGCTTCTATATCATCCCGTACATTTTCAGGGTTAGAGCCAAGGGGTATGGGATTACCGCTAACATTGTCGTATCCCATAATACCGTCTTTTCCACAGCCACAGCTTCCTTCGGACATTCCGCAGCCACAGGCCATACCACCGTGTGCCGCTGAAAACTTTTCGTCCTGTTCAGGGTCATCAGCCATAGCCTTTTGTACAGCGTCTCCCCGTGCTTTTTCATAATCAGATAGCTGGTTGTCATTGTTCAAATCAGCTTTCTTATCGTCTCGTACAAATGCCTTTTTAGCCATTTCTAAACCTTCCTCTGTGGTTATTCCCTTAGTGTTTGAGTCCAAGCCACCAAGAGCAAAACCCTGTCCTTTAATAGATTCCCATACTGGACCCATGTTGAATCCTAGTTTTTGACCGCCAAGCATGAGGCCCATAAGCCCCAACTTACCAACCTCTCTAACTCCAACTCTTTCGCCAACAGGGATGCTGTCTAGTTCTTCATAGTATGCATCTAACTTAGACTGAGCTTCTTCAGGAGTTGTCTGGTCAGACATCTCTTTCTTGCCTTCAATTTCAATCTCTCTGAGAGTATCTACAGCACTATCGCCAAACGCCCGTTGCCAATTAACACCCGACTTATTAGCGTTCTCTATGGCAGTCTGTGTGTCTACTTCCTTACCATCCCATATAGTTGGAATGAGGGTTTGAGTGCCGTCTATATCAACAATGATGCCCTTCACTGTAGACAGTGTACCATCTTCGTTTTCTAACGCCTTGTTATTGGCAATGTTAAATAGGTGGTGTTCTACTAGAGGGTCCATATTAGTATCCTACAGCGGTAGCAAAACCACCTTGATTGAACTTATATCTGACATCGCTTGGTAAGGCTGTACCATCAGAAGCATCTTTAGGCTTTGGAGCATCCGCTTGTTTCATGTAAGTAACCCCTTTAGCAAAAGCTCTATCCCCAATAACCGTGGCTATCTCTGCGCTCTCTACGGCCTGTCCTGTAGCCATATCGACAAATAGGTGTAGGTTCATAGGATTAGTTCCTATCTGTACTACAGTATCGTCCATTTCATTAAGAATATTTCTATCTGGAACATAGTTTCCGTCCACAGACATTGCGGGGAATTTATTTTTAGCTTCTGGAGTATCGGGGGCGTATTTTTTAGCTGCAATTCCCGCTCTACCAGACTGACTCACATTAAATTTAACATTCTCAACGGTGGCAGTAGGTAGATACGATAGCGCAGTGCCATTATAATTATTCTTATGCAGGGTCTGTAATTTATTCATGCCCTGTGGAGCATCTGGTATGTTGGAGTTCAAGTTTAGACGTATTCCAACTTTAGTACCCGCTTCCACTGGGCTATTTATTAAAGCATCTGCTTTGCGCGTACCCGCTGTAGCACCTTCCGCGAGTTGCTCAAGCATCTGAACATCCTCATTTGTGTATGGCTTCAAAAATGCTCCCTCAGCAGCAGCCGGATTTATACCAATCTCTAAAGGCTCTGCAAAAGCAACTGTCATCTGAGTTTCAACGGGTGGATCGTTTAGTGGGGGGCCACCATTGTCTCCAAACTTATACGTCTGTCGTTCCTGCCTTTGCTCTGGTAGGTTTCTAACGTAGGCGTCTCGTTCAGCCTGATCCATGAAGCTCAAATACTGATTAACTTCCTCAACCATTTGATCGTCTACTTTGGAAGTAACCGCACTCATTTGAAGTGATCTTTGATCTGAACCCGACTTTGTTCCTGCGGCCCTACGATCTTCAAAGAACTGTCTCATAAGTATTTCATATGGAACTGCTTCAAGTTCCCCGCGATATCCCGCTTCTCCAGTCGGACCTACTTGGGAATTATATGACTTATTATTACGAACTGGCCCCGTAATAAGAACACCTCTATCGTCAAAGTTTGCTACAGACGTACCTTGAAGATTTGGAGTTGTAAGAAGTCTTGGGTCAGTAATTGCAACACGGGCATCGCCCATAGTAGGAAACCCTGCTTTCACGTAAGGTTCTTTATCCAACTCTTTCCATATAAGTTGTCTACGTGTTCCGGGTATTTGAGTAGCTAAATAATCTTTAGCAGAGGGGTCACGCATCCCCGGAAAATCTCTATCTATGTTTTCTCTAACCCAGTTATCTAATTTATTTATATCCGTAGAAGAAATGTCAGATTGAGCCATCATCTCCATAACGGTGTCACTCATCATAACACTGAAGTCTCCACCTTCAGGACTCATACTCATATGAATTCCTTTAGGTTTTTTACCTCTTTTTGCAATATCTGCTGCGCGTTCAGACTGCGCTCCCATTACTCTTTCAATAGAAGCAAAAGCACCCGTATCAGGGTAACGCATAAAGCCTCTACCACCTTGCAAGTCTACGGGATTAGTAAATGTATAATCTCTAGCTCCACCTGTAATACCTGTAAGAGTTTGCCCCGCAGCAGTTCTATCGGCTACTAACGGAATTAACTCTGCATTTTCAGCCTGTAGTTCATCAATAGTAACAGGGCGTTCAGGTATTAGAATACCTTGATCCGTAGTCTGAGGCTTAATATCTGGAACGTAGTTGGGCGCTTTATTTTTATAAAACCCTTTAGAACTCCCTGTCTGGCGCACAGGGTCTAGGTCTTCTACAGTAGCCTTCTTACCCGCAAAGATATTACCGCCCATAGACCCTACGGTATTAGGATCATACTCTGGCATAGCGTCTATGATTTTATTGGCTCTGTCAGCCGCCATACGCGCACCAGACATAAGAGCCTTCTGTGCAACGTCACCAGCCCCCGGAACTAACCCAAGAATAGTGCCTACGGCCCCAAGACCGCCCATTGCACCAATCAGGTAGTAGTTAGGGTTTTCCTTATCTAGCTCTTCCCCAATCATCTGAACGGTTTCGTAACCGCCTTTGATGTCTCCTATGATAGGGGTGAAGTCCAAGGCTACATTGCCTACGTCTTTCCAACTAATCTCTGGAACGTCTACTGCCAGTTTTTCTGCTTCTTGGGCTGCTGTCTCAGCAGTAAATCCCATGAAAGCATCTTCAGTTTCGGCTTCAGTACCACCGCCAAATAAACGCTCATAAATGCCCATTACTTAGAACCTTCCAATACTTCTTCTCGCAGGGTCTTGAACCTACGAAGTTCTGCGATTCTGCCTTGCATGGCGCGTACAGCTTCTATCGTCTGTGCTTGTTCCAAGGCGTTGTGTAGAGAGGGTATTCGAGCTTCAGCGTACTGCATGAGAAGCTCCATACTCGTTTTATCGTTCACCAATGGAAGTAGTGAACGGTATAAGTCTTTATCCATTATTGCATTGCCCCATTAGGTGGTACTTGTTGACCTTGCTGAGGTGGTACGTTGCCGCCGTTGGCTCCACCACCAGCACCTGTAAATCCTGCTGCATCTGGCTCTGGTGCGGCCCCTGCACCTATATTGCCGCCACCATTACCTGTTGGATCAGATACTGGGGGTGGACCGCCTTGTGGTTGTTGCCCTTGGGGTGGGGCTGGTTGCTCAGGCATAAGCGCCTGTATCTCAGCCATCATTTTTTGTTGGAGTGCCGCTTCTCTTGGATCGTTGAGTATCTTCTCTTCATCCAAGTCCATAGAAGCCGCCAACTCACGTAGAATGTAATCATATTTCACAAACGGAGCCATTGCGGGGTTAGCCGTCATTTGCATAAACTGAAGCAAACGCTGACTGCGTACTTCATTCCGCATCAGGCTTTCTGTTCCTCTGGCTTTTACTTCCAAGTCTCCAATAAACTCTTCATCGAAGTTGAACTGCATATTGAATGCAAACAATGACTTACCTAGCGGAGCTAACAGATAGTCATCGATGTTACGGACTACTGCCTTAATATTCTGTGCAGCAGCACCAAGCATCATACTCATACCCGCAGCAGTTCTACCAATGCCCCCAACTGCACCAGAACCATGCGTATAGGAAGGTATCCCTGTAGCCTCATCCGCAAGTTGTCTGCTCTTGTCGAACATCATCAGTAACTCTTGGGAAACATTGGGAAATTTTGTGCCGAAGATGGCCTGTCCGGGTGCCCCTGCCTGTCTGCGGAACACTTTGCCCGGATACACAGACATATCTTGCCCCGGAACTAAGTTAGTCTCATCTACCTCTATGAGTAGATTTCCACTCAATGCGCCATTATCTACAGCCATTCGCATAAAGCCGTTCATCAATAATTGCGTATCGGTCATATTTTCCGCTACACCTATACCAAAGAATGAATACGGGTTTAATTCGTATGGTACGGCTAGATACGGAATGCGGGTGGGAGTAAACGGATTCAGTACCAGACGTAGGATTTGACCATTACAAACCCAGATATTGACCTGTACTTCGTCTTGATCTTCTAATTCACGCGGTATTTCAATGTCAGCTTCCTCAGCCAACTCTGTATCTAGGATACCCCAGTACTCTAAGACCTCATATCGGTCCATAGCACCATTATTGGAGTCATCCTCTAGGGTATCTTCCCAGTACTCACGTATATAGTCAGAACCAGCTTCTACAGCTAATTCAATACTTTCAGTACGGAAATGTGGACGCTTTTTAAGGCTGCGTAGCTGAGAGCGGTTTAATCTGTGGCGTTGAATAGAATATTCGGCCTCAGTCATGTTTCTAGCGTCTGGATCAGGGTAGAAATCCCATATACTGACGTATTCCACTTTAGGGATCGTCTCAAACATAGGATCGTAGTTACCGTCCTTATCCCAGCGCGGATATTCCTTGTCTTGGGCAAATGGACCCTTCATTACGCCAGTACCAAAGAGTACAGCCTCAAATGAAGTAGATCGTAGGTGTTTCTGCGCGTCAGTCTCATCCAACTGATCGTGCATCTTCTTTTCCATCTTCATGGCAGCTACTTTGGCGGGTTCAAACGTGATTGCACCCTCAATAGCACTTGCACCAAGCTGTAAATCATCCTGAACAGGGGCAAGTTTCTCTTTAAACAGTCCTAAGTCTTTGGCAATCTCTGGACGGACAATAGATTCCGGCACATCGTAGGATACACCGACTTTATCCTTAACTTTTTCACTCGTAAGTGCGTTAGGATTGTACGAAACGGCTTCTGCTACGTTTTTAGGGAACTTACTGGCCTCAATACCCAGTGGAAACTTCGATCCGGCGTATAATACGTCCACTAACTGGGCAAATGCCGCCAGAACCTTGGTTTTAGTGATCTTAACGAATGCTTTTGACTTTTCAGTGTCCGTAAATTGTACTTCAGACGAATATAAACCGCGATAATTGCGATATGCGTCCAGCCAACGGTCCTCATCAGTAAATCGTGCGTCCTTTGCACGGGTAAACTGCGAATTTACAAAGGCGACTGCCCCAGAATACGTGATGTTTTCCTCTTCTACGTTGCCATCTTCTTCCAAGGCCACCGTTTCAGCGGATTCATTCATATCTTCAGGGGTAGGTTTATCCATTAAAGCCATATTTAATACCCAAATGTTGCGTCAGCGGGTTGCCAACTCTGTTGTGGAACGCCTTTACCCCAATCGAAGGGCGAAAAGGCTCTAGGTCTACTCATAACTGCGTACCTTACGCTGTCGTATGCGTGGTCAGTGGCATATCGAGGGTCAATATCGTCTGTACCTCTTGGGTCTGACGGTAGTACGGGCAAATCTGCAATGATCTGTCTGCACGTATTGAAGAATTGTATCCCCGGAAGTTCAGTTACTTCGTCAACCTTTAAAACTTCGTGTAGTCTGTTCTTTCCTGCTATACGTGCGCCATTGGTTCGGTCACTTGGACGCCACCTACAGCCCATAGCAATCATCTCTTCGGCTATAGAAGGACCAATCTGTCCTCGATTATGCCAACAACTGGAGTCGAGTACTCCGTATTGCATTTTCTCTGAGCCTTCAGCTTCAAGTACGGCTCTTGCTAAGTCTCTGCCTGTGTGTTTACTCAGGTATAATTCCCTATAGTTGATCAATGTGCCGTAGCTGGGATCAATAGCAAACCAATGAACAGCAGAATAAGAAGAATATCCATAATCGCATGACCTAAATCGTACCCACTCACTTGGAATATCGTAGGGTTCAATGACATGCACATTGGGTCTGAACTCTGAAAACGCGGCTCCGTCTGCCACGCCCCAGTCTCCTTCCAACAACTGCCTTCTTTGCATCTCCGGCAATGATAACAAGTTTGCTTCATACGCACCGTCCTCAGTTAAATATGGATTGTCGTAGAGTGATGCTGGAATAAAGCGTCTATGAAACAGAGGTTCTCCGGCCCTAGCGTGGCCTTCTGGGTAAACTAAATCATTACCGCTATCTAAATCCTTAGCAATAAACTTTTTATTGGCGGGTGCTGGGTCAATAAACATCTTCTTAACCCAACCATGCCCCGGACCTCCGGGGTTCGTAGTGCCTCGCATGTATATCGGCAAAGTCTGGTCAGTTGTACGAAGTCGTGATCTCATATATGTCCACGCGAATGGACTGGCATATTGGGTTAGTTCGTCGAACGCAATGTACGTGAATGCCTGACCTTGGTATCGTAAAACGTCTTGATCCCTTTCGAGGTAGGTGAGCCAGAGTTTTGCTCCTGACGGGAACGTTCACTGTGATTTCTTCTCTTGCCACTTTGCTCCTTGAAATGCTTTGGGGTACAGTTCCTGCGATTTCCATAGGAGTTCTCTGAGTTCGTCATTCGTGCGCCTTAATATAATCCCGTTGAAGTTAGGGTTATCAAAATAGCGCATTGGGTCTGCAAGTAGTCCGTAACTCTTACCCCCTCCGGCTGCTCCTCCATATAATACTTCTTGTTCTGAAGCGGCCAAAAACTCTGTTTGGGGTCCGGCGTTTGGTGCAAATACTACTTCCTTCTTTTGTCTCTCACTCTCAATCACAGAGAAGTCGAGATTAGCAGTCTCCAACTCTTGGGTTGGCTGTAGTTCCTCTAGCTTCTTCTTAGCTACTGTAAGGCGTCTCTTAGCGTCAGACTGTTTGCGTTTAGCTGCACTGAGCTTCTTATCAGCGGCTGTCTTAGGCTTACGCTTACGGTTAGCCTTCTCTAGTTCCTTTAATCTCTTAGAAGGATTGTCAGAGTCTTTGCCCCGTCTGTCCTTCCATATATGAATAAGACCTTGATGACTTATCTTGTCACCAGTCTTACCCGTTAACCACTCAGCGGTCTTACGGCTGGAATGACCATCCTCTAAGTAGTCCAATGCCTCTTCTACTAGTATCGCTTTCTCTTGGTCAGCAACCAATATAAGCGGATCATCTTCTGATGGCTTGTAGGCGTAGGGTATCTTAGCAGTTTTGTTTGGTCTGGCTTTGTCTAACCAAATACTCAATCTTCACTCTTCGGTGGCAATATAAACATTGCCCCGCCTGTGTTTTTAACTTCGACTTGCTCTTTCTTGATCAGACCTGTGCGGTCCAATACTTCACGGGCTGCTGCTACAGTGTTTCTAGCTCCCATAGCACTGGGATCATTAAGAACATCAATCATGCCCCAAGCAGCTTTTGGAGCGTTCATAGCGAGTGTCATTGAGGCTTTATCGTTGATCTCTTCACGTAAGGAAGATACCACGGATGATATGCTGGTTTCCTTAGAATACCCAGCCGCATCCATTGCTAAACGTAGATTACCTCGACACTCTTCAGACATCAAGGCTTCCAAGAACATTAATTGCTTATCTGTGTATTTTTTATCGTCCATGATCTACCTCAGAAATACAAAGGCTAGGCCAACTGCGCCTGTAGCCACCATCCAGAAAAATCTCTCAGCAAACGCAATCTTCTGACCGCGTACAATTGCCTGTTTCTCCATTTCCCCTAAACGGGCATCCAACTTGCCTTGGTATTCAATAATGTTATCCATGCGTTTAAATGCTGAAACTAGTCGTTCTTCCATACGGACCATTCCAACCATAGCTTCAGCTAATTTATCCACTTTTTCCTCAATCCGATGCAGACGATTATCAGACATGATTACCCCTTGTACTTTGCTTTGCCCCAGCTAACGCGCTTCGGACCAGTTTTTTTACTAGCTGCGCTCTTGGCAGCTTTACTTTTTGCTTGGGAAGCAGGGCGACAGGCAGGGTATCCTTTTCGCTTATCGTTCTTTCCAGAACGTCCACAGGGTTTGCCCGTCTTTACATCACGCCAATCCTCTTTAAACCACTTCTTTAAGGCGGCTCCTTTTTTAGACTTTCGTACCGCCATACTACTTCTTCTTTTTGCTTTTGTTGCCCCAGTTCTTAGCGCCTACTTTTCGGCACTTAGCCACAGCACCTGAAGCATATGCTGACGGCCATTTCTTGTACCTAGATTTTACTTTCCTCACACAGGCGTCATTAGCCTTCTTTTTCTTAGCAGCCATCAGATTACCATTTCTTGCAGGACCAATACCGCGCAGATAATTTGTTCTTAGCTGTTGAACACTTGTGTCTTGCGCGGAAGGATTTACGGGCTTTAGGATTGCTCTTACGAATTTTCATATTAGGATCGCCAAATCGGACGATCTTCTCTGTGCCGTCCTGACAGGCTTTGACTACAAACTTCTTGCTTCCACCAGATGTACGCCGTGGTTTGTTACAGGCCATCTTCGATTTATCTAAACGCTTAGTCATGCCACTACAAAGTCCACTATCTGACCTGTAGGCGTTCTCAGCTTATTAGGGTCAGGGTTATACGCATATCGTTGGTCCACTAACTTTAGGTTCTCCACAGGGGTATGCTCATCAATGGGTTCAACTGATCCGGCTTCTCCAGCACGTACCTTTTTCTCTACAGGCTCTCCTACACCGTTCTCAAAGACAATATTCACATGAGTTTGAAACGGCATACTAGGAAGTGGAAAATGGGATATAAGGGTCATCTAAATGTCCACGCCCACCAGACTAGTCCTGCACAGCCACCAACAACAATCAGGAACACAATACACCATTGTATGATTTCCATTATAACTGCTCTGGCTTTGGCTCTTTCTTCTGCTTCAGCCTTCTTCCGCTTACGTTCCTCAACCTGAAAATTTACCCAGTCCTGATAAAGCCCCGGACGTCCGTATAGACGCATCATGGACTCGATTTCTTTACGAGCCTCTTTAATCTTCTCAAGCTGCATGAACTCTTCAAAAGAGTCCTCATCCTTACCCAGTGCCGTAGAAAAGAGTGACTTCTTCTTTACGTTGCCTTGAGCCTTGAGAGTTTCCTCAGCAGTCAGGATAGCACCCAAGTGACGCCCCATAGAGGAAATGTCATTGCCATGCCCTATGAGAGTTTTAACTTGTGATATAGCGGCATTCGCCGCCGAAACGACTGCTAAGGTTTCTGCTAACATAGTGGCCTTGGTTGGTTATTTAGTTGGTTTAGACTGAGCCTTGCATCTCAAAGCATCTGTAACGAGTATAGACGTTCTGAACATTCATATTACTGAGATCGTCTTTAACTTGAGCTATGCAAGTATCCTGAGAAAAGAACCCGCCACTAGTGCGAACTAAGACATCGCAACTAGTAGCATCTACGGGTGAAGCACATATCAGGATAACCCCGATCCACATTACTTCTTCTTCTTAGCAGCCATGCCGCCGTACATCATCTTAGGCTTACCCTTCTTGTGGGCCATGCCACCACCCATCATGGTTGGTTTCTTCTTCTTTGGAGGACGGCCCACTTTAGAGCCGTAAGTTCCTTTACCTTGGGGCATTCTTATTCTCCTTCATCAAACTCTTCATCAAGTAGTTCTGCTATATATTGCTTGGGATCAGGGGGTACGGTTACTGAACAATCTTCAGTTGCAAAGTATCGTCCGTATCCGTCGAACTCCTTTGCCATTGGGTTACGGTCCAACTCCTGTTGAGATACTAAGCCTTCTTCTAGAAGGAGTTGGCGTATCTTATCAAACTTGAGAACTTGGCCTGTACGGGCCTGAATAGCAGCCCGAATATAGTATAGGTTAAAAGACATAGACACCTTTCATAACCTACCCCTTCATTGTAACATTAAATCAGGGGTAAGGTCAACAGCTAATTAACTGGTTTTTATACCAATGAGTTATTGACGGTTGGTTGTTTTCATGATAAAATGAAGTTGTCTTCGGGGCCGTATACTATAGTAGATGGCTATAAGCCGTTAACCGCGATATACCTTATCATATATCTCCCCGCGACTAATCCCAATATCATGTAAATCCTTGTCAGTCATATTCTGTAACAGCCAGTAATCTGCTCTGCGCTGCTGCATATGCTGTATCTTCTTAACTACCGCTGCATCCCCAGTGAAGGCATGAACCATTACGGCAAACATCTTGGTAAACATATTTATCTCCTGCTCTATATGTGGTTTCATTATACCACGCAGGAGACTTGGAGAGTACTTTCAGAGACGTATACCCGCTATGCACCTAAGTACTTAATAGCCCTCTTAAGCTGTATTATATTATCCTCAAACCCACCTATACCACGGTTGCAGCTATGGCATAGCCAACCCCTAAACGTATCCGTATGGTGGCAATGATCTACAACCCAAGGTCCAGCCTTACCGCCTTTACCATCTACTTCCTCAGCAGACTTCAGGCAAATAGGACAGGTGTAGTCCTCATCAGGCATACCGTACTTAGCCCTAAGATCATTACGCACTCGACTGAGTTCGTTATTGCAACTCTTGCACTCAGGTCTAAGGTAGTTTGCTCCAGAGTGATTGCTAAATGCAGTCAGAGGCTTCTCTTGATGGCACTTAGAACACACCTTAGAATCCCCCTCGAAAGAGGCTAGGCTAACCCATTCATCATCGAAAAGATTAAGTTGGGTCATAAGCAGAGTCGAACAGATCAGATACGTTTGCAGTACTGTCTTCTATTCGCTGTGCTTTTTCCCTCAGCTTCTCAGACTCTTTAACCATCTCGTTGGCTACTGCGTATAGCCCCCGATAATCAGTCTCATCGTCTAACATATATTCAATCACTTCATATAGAGGCTTACGGATAACCTTCTCTTCAAACTCGTCCACAGTGATGTAGATCAGGACGTTAAACATCCCGTCAACATCTACCTCAAATTCCAAGTCTAACCAGATAGGGATACCACCCTCAAACAATGTGGCGTCTTGCCCCAAGTCTTCATCACTCATAGTGTCTCTTCCAACAATTTACTAAGTGGTGCTTACAACATAACATACGCCACCTAGTGCCGCAACCCCTAAGACACTTGACATGGTAATATATTTTTAACTCACCACTAGAGGTAGGGTGTTTACAGTTTCACAGACATAGTAAGTGGCTGGGGTGGTTTACGGTTGCAAAATACCCAAATTATGTCAGGGCTGTATATGGCAACCGGGGGGGTGGGGGTGGCACTGGCGGGGGTAGGCTAAGGGTTTCGGGCAAGGGATACGATCATATATCTAAACCATTGAAATCATTAGATAATCTAATAACCTGTGACTGAATAGGTCACCGGCTTATCCATAATAAATCAATAAAATCATGGGCTTAAGAGAATGCAGCCAAAAGAATTGTGGCACGGGATGCAATCACCCAGTAGCAGCCGACCAAAAGCAGGATAAAATCCAGCACTCGACCCCATCGCGCAGCCGTCCGACAGCCTGACAAATTCAATAGTGGGTGGCGAAGCGCAGCGCTGTGTACCATCCAGCACCTGACCCTGACCAATCAACCAATAGGTGCGTAATTTGCCAGTGTACTACTTAAAGTATTGTGCCCCTTAGAGGCGATATTAGCGCCACTGAGTAGGGTCTAATTGTTTGGATATAAATGTGCATCAGTCTGCTTTGCCTCATCAGTGGCTCTTATATCGAGTGTGAGGGCATACTGATTTCTGGTCATCAGACACAAAAAAACCCCACCATCAGGCAGGGTTCTCTTTGATTGATTTGTTTGGAGCCTAGAACATCAGCGGAGCGTAGAGCAGCGCCACAAAGATGATCATGAGGCAGCAGCCGCCTATAAGATCACCCAGCATCAGAACGGCTGCTCAACGTCTAAGACGCACACTGGTTTCTTTTGTGTCAGCCCGTAGCGCCGTGCTGCTTCCCAGAGCTTGGGCATCTGATCAACTCTAACACAATGGATGATGTCATCATCATCAAAGCATTGCGCTTCGAGAAACAGCAAATTGAGGCCATCGGCTGATACTGCCCAGTGATATGGTGACACGAAAAACGTGTTCTTTGGATCAGCGCTAATGACTGCAATCTCCCAGTCACCCTCATTATGCTGGTGAATTGAAATCTTATGATCGGGTCCAATATATTTTTGGATGGTGCTCATAGGTAACGCTCCACACATACTAAGGTGTCTGCCTTCAGGAACAGGTTCCGGCCAATGTCCTCTGCATCAGTGCAGGTGAATGTTTTGTCGGATCTATTGTAATGCTCACGAATGTATTCTTTAGCAGCCGTGGGTTTCCGGCGAAAATATTCACCCTCTTTAACATCCCGCAGTTTGACGATCTGGTGAACGTCTCCGAGGCTGTAGATGTCTTTAGCCATTTCATTAAGAATGTTCAGGTTTGGTTGATTGGTCATGGTTTCGATCCTTTCGATCAGTTGGTTGGTGTTCAGGCACAGGTGCCCGTGACCCGTGGATATCAGTCTGAGCAGCATTGTGCAATCTATTAATGGCATTATAGCCAATTAACTGAATGCATCCTGAGAGGCGATATAAGCGCCGTAGAGTGCAGTTTAGGTTCTGGCATATCTGAGTTCATGAAAACTGCTAACAGGCGTTCACAGGCGATATTTGCTCATTTTGTAACCTGTGGTTGAGTTCGTACACTTTAAGGTTGAGGACTCCGACTGGCACAAAAAAAGACCCCGCCGAAGCGAGGCCAGTTGGGGAGAATATTGTTTGTTCGATTAGGGCAGATCAATCTCTTGATAGTCTTCGATCATGGGCGGCATCCCGTTCTTTTTTCGAGCAGCCGCCGCAGCCTCTTTGGGGTCCATGCCCTTACCCATCAGGCACAGCCAATCAGTCAGGTGTTCAGCCTCACGATGCCCCATATGCTTGAGGCATTCATCAAGGATTTGTTCACGCAGTTCTGGGTTCATTCTTTCCCTTTCGATTTGATTGATGGCATCGAGCAGCCGCGTCTCTTTACGGCGCAGTAGGTTAACGCGGCGGGATATTTCCCGCACACGTTTTGTGTGTGTCTTCCAAGTCATTATGCAGCCACCGCAGCGATTTGCTGCCATGCGTCTGAGTTCATTATCTGATTTACCTTAGCGCTGCGCTGGTGCAGTGATGCGGCAACATTGTCTTTAGTCTTAGACCCGCGCACCCCATACAACTCAGAGTTGTGCGAACTCCAGAAAGTCAACGTGGAGGCCAATGCCCAAACTGATGACCCTCTTTGTGTCGCATTTTCCTCAAATGTACGCATCAATTGACCAGTCAGGCGGGGCGATACTCCCGCAGCCGTCAGTGTGGCCTCAGCCTGATCCGGCGTGATCGAGCGTTCTGCCCACTGTTGCCATACCTCAATACGTGTCTTGAAGTTTGCAGCCTGTTCTTCAATGAAAGCAGCAAACAATGCCGGATCACATTTACTTGTGTGGCGCTGCTTTTCGGAGCCGTCTTTGTAGGCTGTGGTCAGGCTGTTGAGACAGGAAACATCACGCACCCCGCTCTCGATGATCAATGGCGTTTTGCCTCCGAATGAATTGATCCAAGAGAACTGCAACTCCAGCCATGTCTCTTTGTGCTGCTTCCCGTAAACGTCAGATTTGAAACCTGTCGCGTTCCGCAATTGCCGGATTGGTTCGGCTGCGGATGGAAAACGATATGTGGTTTTGCAGAATGCACCATTGCCGGACACCTGTTCTTCGAGTTCGATATCCTTCAGATATGATGACGGCAGCGCCTGTTCTAGCGATTGCACCAGAACATCGTGAACGTCTTGGTTCTGGGCAATCCCGTATCGGTTGCCAGTCAACCCCAGAGCAGCGCCATTGTCTGTTCTGATAACAGCCCGTGCCAGATCAGCCGGAACATCCATTGGCTGTTGCTCGAACTGATAGCCTAGATCAACGTGCTTTGCGTGAAACGCAGTCTTTTCCAGAGATGGGAATTGAACGGCTTTTGAGTTGAAATTAACGATATTATCAAATGGCATATTTGCCTCCAAGTTTTGAGTTTAAGTTAGTTGGTTGGTGAGGTTCACCATGATGCAGCCGATACGCACAAAGCCCAAAAACACAGGCTATCGGCTGCACTAGTTAAACCCCTCTAGACCACCTTGAACATGTTCATTTCGCAGCGCGATCTTGCTTCCGGCGATAAGCCGTAGCCTTCAAAGATTGCATACCACCTGTCACCATTTTGAAATTTAACGTGAGGCAAATGCAAAAGCTCATGGCCGCGCATAGCGAACTCAAGCCGTTCTAATGTTGAATAGCTTTTCGCTGACTGAATGCGGATTGCTTTGCGGACATATTTGCGAGTTGGTTTATTAAGCATTTTTTTATTCTCCTAAAATGCTGTTGGTTCAAAAGAGAAAGGCCAAACCGTCGAACCATAAATGGTATAGACCCCAGTAATAAATTAGCCTGTGTGCGATACTGATGGCACAGGCGCTTTCCGCATCACTCTAATGAAGTGCGGCAGGGTTAAATCACCAATGCGGATTTGTTCCTGACGGCTCTCACTAAAGTAAGATGCATTGAGCAGCGCAGAAATATCTGCCGGAATTGTGCGTGAGTGCGTCACGTTTTCCATTGCTGCGAGTTGGTCAATTGTTAAGGCCATGTAAGTGGCTCCTTTCAGTTGGTTTCAAAAAGACGCAAGTGTGGCGTCTGTCGTTTGTCTATCAGCTATTGTTTATTTCCACAATCACTAAGTTGGTTGTATTGCCAATTAATTAATCTACCAAAAGGCGATCAACCAATGATTGATTTTTTAATTTTGCCTCTATTTTAAGCAGAGTGGGTTTACGTCAAGTCACTCCCATTCCTTACCAGAACGCCAATGGCTATATTATATTGGGGATTGTATACGTCAGGGAAGCTACGCACTTTCCCGCGTGGGGAAATCTTTATCTCAAAATGAAACATTCTTCTTGACCCCACACTCTTAAGTTGTATTACTCCACACTACTATCAACTATTACCCCCAATCAGTTAGGAGCCAGTATGAACTGTAAGAATATTAATACACACCAAGCCATTGAATTATCAAACGCATTAAGAGACGCAGTTGCTGGATCACATGAACATAGTAAGCCATACGCTGTTGTATACTCTGATAAGATGAATGCTGCTATCGCCATGCCAGATGAAGACAACGTGGGAGCGGCTTTGGGATACAACTGTGTCTTGGTGGTAGGTGGCTAAACATACACTTTCCCGCGTGGGGAAATCTTTTTTAGCGCACTGTTAACTTTTTTATTGACAATGTACTAAGTGGCGTTTTAAGTGTTAGCAGTCAAACTAGCTTAAGGACTCTGACATGAAAACTGCTATCATTAAGATTACTCAGCGTATGCTGAACAAGTCTATCATCGACGCAAACAAGTCTGTCGTTGATTTTGTTAAAGAGTATCTACCTGTTGATTATGATGACCTAGAGTGGAGCCGTGTTAACGGTGGTAAGCCGCGTATTACGTTCAGTGCCAAGTTCACTGACGGCTCTCCCTCTGAGGTTCGCTGCTATCTTAGACCAAGGGGCGACAGGCTCCTGTCTATCAAGAATATCACCAAGAAAGCTGCTGCTGGTGATACTGTTACCTTCTATCATGCTGACCGTCCTATTTCAGACGGCATAACTACCATTCGTAATAACTACATCTCTATCGATGTTACTAAAGGAGAAGCGGCATGATTGTTACAAAGACGCACAAAGTAAAAGTATATGATCACAACGATGCCGTGGTCTTCGTTTATGAAAACCGCTGGGAGAAGACTAATCCCAAGGATAAAGACTGCCACAAGTATAAGCACTGGAAAGAGGTGCTGACTGCCATTCCAATGAACTTCGGATACGATGAAAATTTTACTGAAGAAATGGTTGTGGAGAAGGTTCAGGCCGTGGCAAGTTCCTTAGAAGCTGCCTATGCCCATGATGTGGATGGCTACGAGATAGGCATCTCCTATTTCATCAACTACAATCGCCAATATGTGAATTGCTAATGGCTAAAGCTCCTTATGTACGGATACGAGATATCCAGAACAAACGGGTCTACGATGTTAGACCCACCCCTAAACTTCTTGAGGCGTTTCCCGCATTAGTGCGGGAGACATATGATACTAAGACTGAGGCTAACGAGCGTGGTTATGAGTGGCGGCGTAAGTATGAGGCATGGTTGGCTAATGACCATGTAGAAGTCACCGTAGATGATCGATCAGTAGAGTCTATGGTTAACTCCTACAAGCTATCTAATGCGTATATCAACATCAAAGCCGAAAGCACTAAGAGATCATACCTTGGTCACCTTAGACACGTTCTTGAGGTTGTCGTAAGCAACACAACATTTCGTAGAATGCTTGTGTCGAATGTGGACTACAACTACGCCCAGAAACTGTACCAACACATACAGTCTGACGTATCAACACACAAAGCTAATCACACAGTGAAGGTGTTGAAGCTAGTATGGAATGAAGCTCTTCGGTCTGGGAAGGCCAAGAGCAACCCATTCTCCCTGCTGAAATTACCAAAGCTGCCTGACCGTGAAGTCTTGTGGCCTGATGAGCATATCACTGGCATGATCAAGTTCTGTGATGAGAGTGGTAGACCTAGCATGGGTACTATGATCACCTTGCTGTATGAGCTATGTCAGCGTGTCGTTGATGTTCGCAAACTACAGTGGAGCAACATCGATTTAGATACAGATTGCTTTGAGTTTACGCAGGAAAAGACTGGAACTCGTATGTCTATTCCTATATCACCATCCATACGAAAGCGTCTGGAGTTGCACAGTATCAGCAACAATGACAATTTCATCTTACGCGAAGAAAGCACAGGTAAACCTTACACCCAAGACCGCGCAGTCAAATCGTTTAGGCGATTGGCTAAAGATTATGGTCTGCCAGAAGTTCCTATAGCGGGTCACCGTAATGAGGATGGCTCTCAGAAGTACACATCTATTTGGTTAAACGACTTGCGAAGGACGGGTACTACCCATGCCTCTCGCGCAGGGTGTACTGACCGTGAGCTAATGGCACTAACAGGCCATAAGAACCCTAGTATGCTTGTGGTGTATGCCAAGCAAGGCAACATCGAAGCAGCCAATGCAATGAAGAAAAGAGGTATCCTATAGTGGAACTCAACTATGAGAAGAACCCGCTGTTAGAACTAGATCATTCACAAAAATACAAAGTCATAGAGGTGTACGACACTCGCGGTAACAAAGTAGACCGCCTTGCATGTATGGGGCCACAGTTGCCCAATGCCAAACTAAACTCACTCAAGATTGGCGCTAGGTGGACTAGCCCAAAGGAACAACGTGTCTATGAGAGGATTCTCTAATGGAAGATTTACCAATGGGCATGGAACATGAACTCCGGCTGATGGGCATTCTACCTGTAGAAGACGAACAGGAGCCTACGATTGAACGAGACTATTCGTTTAAGATGCCGGAGTTGGACGAGAACGGGGAGCCACCTTGGTAATGGAGTTCTTCACTGTTCTTGTACTGACCTACGCGCTTAATGGTCATTTTATTGAAAGCAAAACGGTATTCCCCTCGCAACGTGCTTGTGGGGATGCCTTACCCGACTATTACGAACCCATCTACAAATTCGATAAGGAGTCGATGGGGCAATGTATCGTCACTGATACTATATCTAAATCAATCAGACCTAAGATGAGGCCGACAAATGATTAAAGCAACGTATATTGAACACATGGGTAGTGATGTGTCCGTAGTTAATTCCGCACGGGTATCCTTCGGTAAGAAGAGTGATTCCATAGGCTCCTATGATATTCATATGGGTAACTGGGCTGGAGAGATACCAGTGTTAGAAGACAGGGATGAAAAGCTGATTAAGTATTTAGCCAAGCACAAGCACCTGTCACCCTTCGGACATTGCTTTGCATCCTTCCACGTTAAAGCACCAGTGTTTGTCGCTAGGCAATTAGTTAAACATAAGTTCCTACGTTGGAATGAAATAAGTAGGAGATACGTGGACGATGATCCTGAGTTTTACGCGCCTAGTGAATGGCGAGGAAAGTCTGAGGATAAGAAGCAAGGCAGTGATGGTACTGTAGAGGTTAGAGGTAGTGTGCCAGTGGGTAGAGCTATGTACGCCTGTAGAGATGCATATGAAGGCTTACTCAAGGTAGGAGTATGTCCTGAACAGGCCCGTATGGTGTTGCCACAGAGCATGATGACTGAGTGGTACTGGTCTGGTAGTCTAGATGCCTTTGCGGATATGTGCAGACTTCGCTGCGCCCCTGATACACAAGCAGAGACACGCATGGTTGCCAGTGAGATTAGTGAACTGATGGGTCAACTATATCCTAGTTCTTGGGATGCTTTGATAGGAGATGAAAAATGAGAGGTAACATAAACGGTGCGTTAAAAGCGTCTGCCATAGTCGCGTTTATTATAGCAGGATTACCAATACTGATTGCCATGACCTATGAGGAGTTCCCGCGCTACTGTAAGCAAACAATTCTTTTACCCTGCGTTGGAACTACTACGCCACCTAACTAATCCAAAGGATATAAGAACTACTCTACCGAGAGATTCGCTATCCTTCGGTAGAGTAATGGCACAAATGGCACGGTGCCACTTAACAATATGCCATGCCATTTTCTCTAAAAAAAACTGTAAGTCATTGTTTTTAAAGAAAATGGCTCCGGCGGTAGGGATCGAACCTACGACCAATTGATTAACAGGTATCGTTTAAAATCAATAGGTTACGAGAGTTTTGCATAAATGACTGTGACCGTAAATTGGCTAAAATAACTCTCTACTAAGTGTTGACATAAACAACGAGCTATATAAAATAGGGCTGCGCCTTTCGGGGGCAGTATAGCATAGGACTACTCAAATGACCTACCAAGAACAGCTAGATATCATAAAAGCTATTCCTATTAAGGAAGGTGATACAAAAGTAATTACCTGTCCATTCTGCTACGGTGAGAAGAAGTTGGCTCTGTCTAAGCTAGACGGTAAACTTCTATGGTACTGCTACCGCGCATCATGTAACGGCAAGGGAGTACATCACGGAAATCGTGGTAAGCAATCAGTCAAGGACTATCTCAGCAATGTGACTAGGGATAGATCGAATGGCAGACCTATACCAGAGATCGTGACTGCTGTAGAGAATCATCCCCCTGCAATTGAATACTTGAAGTCGGTCAGTAGTCTTGAAGCTCATCAGAAGAAGTGGATTAAGGTTAAGTATGCTCCGGCTGAGGATAGAGTACTATTCTATAATAGAGGCTCTCAGGGGGCAGTAGGACGCGCACTTAGTAAGTATGGACCTAAGTGGGTTAGCTACGGGAAACTACCTGACGGAATCTCTGTAGGCTTGGGAGATATAGCTGTACTAGTCGAGGATACTCCATCTGCCTGTTCAGTTAGTAGAGTGGATGGTTTTGTAGGCATTGCATTGTTGGGTACTACAATCACTTCTGGTATTAAGAAAACACTGAGTAAATACCCGGAAAGATACTTAGTTCTTGACAAAGATGCGGCACTCAAGTCTATATCGCAAATGAGGCGAATAGATAAAAGTCTCAAAACAAGGTTAACTAAGGTAGATTTGAAGCACATGAGTATTGATCAAATCTGCCAACTAATAGAGGGGGAATAAAATGAATACGTTCAGTGCTGTTGGATTTTACGGCGTTCCTGTAACTAATTGGTGCAATACTATTTTGGGGCCACCTAAAATATAATTTAATTAAACCTAATTCATTTTAAAAATTAATTATTATAAGGAGTACAGGCATGAAAGTACGTGCTATATGTCTACTGGATTACGATGTGGAAGGTGGTTTCAAAGAAGCTGCTGAAGAAGAAGCAAAGCTAGAGAGTGCCATTAAGAATTTAATTTCTGGCAACAAGAGAGTGGTTCACTATCAAATAGAGATGCGCGAAAGACGCGGCAATGCAGCCCCTGACATCTCCAAGATGAAGTTCCGCAGCAACTAGCCTAAAGTATATTTTATATATCAAAATTTTTTAAGCCTCCATCCTATTGGGGGCTTTTTTTATTTCCTTGACGGTGGTACAATAACCACTCTATAAAGTGCCAACTATAGGATTTACTACATGGATCATTCACTACTCAAAAACTGCTTGAACCACGACTTCTTCGAGCAGAATAAGTCCAAGCTACGGGCATCCCTATTCGAGGATAACCTTAAAGAACTGTATGAGACAATCATTGCATCGCATGAGAAGTTCTCTCAGGATATAACTCCACTGGAGTTGTTTGCATTCTGGAAGTCTACCAACCCGACATCGACTACTGCTTGGACTGCGGAGATTGAAGATACAATCAATGCTACTGCCAATGCAGAAGACATAAAGCCTGAGATTGCTAAGGATGTCATAGAGAACCTATGGCGGCAGCACGTTGGTTTGGACATTGCCAATCTTGGTATCCGTATGTCTGAAGGTACAATAGAAGCAATGGATGAATTGAATATGCTTCTGGACCGTGTAGCTGAGGGCTACCTACCGGATGATTTTGGTGAGCCAACAACGGATGATATCTACGAGCTATTGGCTGTAACATCGGATGAAAACAGATGGCAGTTCAATATCGAAACCCTGAGCCGTCACGTATATGGCATTGGTGGTGGTGAATTTGCTGTAGTGTTTGCCTGTCCTGAGACTGGGAAGTCTGCTTTCATCGTGTCTCTGTGTGCTGCACCGGGGGGATTCTGCCAACAAGGTGCTAAGGTATTATACTTGGGCAATGAAGAAAGCACCAAGCGTACTAAGTTACGCGCCATACAATCATACACTGGTCTTACGCGCCCAGAAATAGAATTTGATCCTGTTGCTGCGGTTGCCCGTTACTCCGGTATTAAAGACAATCTGATCATGAAGGATGTCCAAGAGTGGGATATCCAGAAGATGGAAAGCTACATAGCCAAGGTTAACCCTGACATTGTTATAGTGGATCAGGCAGACAAGTTGGCTGTTGCTGGTAACTTCAATGCTGGGCATGAGAGGTTACGGGAACTGTACAGACGGCTACGTGAGACTGCTAAGAAGCATGACTGTGCATTGATCGGTGTATCACAGGCTTCTGCTGAAGCTGAGAACCGTACCAGACTGACTATGACTATGATGGAAGGTAGTCGTGTTGGTAAGGCTGCTGAAGCTGACCTGATCATTGGCATTGGTAAATTGAACAGCGGTGAGGAAGACGGACCAGACAACAGCCGATTCTTAACTGTTATGAAGAATAAGCTATCAGGCTATCATGGAACTATCCCGTGCATGATGGAGCCAGAAGTGAGCCGCTATGTCGTATGAGAACTATGTATGCCCGAAGTGTAATAATAAAATGATCTGGGGCGGTGATCATGACGATGATGTATACGATTTTTACTCCACGTTTAGCTGCTCTGAATGCAAAGTAACGTCAGTCGTTTACTGGAATGGGGATGAAGAAGATGAGTAGTATCTTAATTCTTGATCTTGAAACCAGCGTCGAGAGATACGATGGCAAGATAGACAACAGCCCGTTTAATAAAATAAACAAGTGTGTTGCTGCGGGGTATGGTTTTCTGAACTTTGACGGTGAAATGACTGTACATAAGGATGTATACTTTCACCATGATGTCATAGAGCCGGATGAGCATGAGATGCTTCAGGATGCATTGGATCAGGCATCTATGCTTGTGTGCCACAACGGTAAGTTTGATGTGATCTGGCTGTTAGAGATGGGTTTCCGTATTCCTGAACACGTTTACTGCACTATGATAGGAGAATATCTTCTGTCTAAAGGACAGAGGCGTCCACTATCTCTTAAGGAATGTGGCATCCGGCGTAAGCTGAAGAACCTGAAGAAGTCTGATCTGGTGGATGAACTGTTCAAGTCGGGAACTGGCTTTGAAGAGATGCCTGTAGGCACTATGCTGGAGTATCTGGAAGCTGATATCCGCACAACTGCTGAGTTGTATGTTGCTCAGATGGAAGATTACGAGAAGGAAGAGAACAAGTCTCTTATTCCTGTAGTCGATCTGATGAACGAGATGCTCATGTTCTTGGTAGAGATAGAGCGCAATGGTACAGCTATCGATCTCGATAAACTTGAAGAGGTTGAGCTACAGTTTGAGACTGAGAAGAACGAACTGACTAAGCGTCTGTATGAGATAGTTGAAGAAGTCATGGGTGATACCCCTATTAATTTAAATAGCGGGGCAGACATGACCAAGGTGGTATACTCGCGTGAGGTTACTAACAGGGATGCCCATCAACAAACGTTCAACATAGGTACGAATGCTGCGGGTAAGTCTTTGATGCCACCTCGCATGAAGCCACGGGAGTTCTCTGCTGCTGTTAGATCAACCACAGAGGTTGTTCAAAAGACAATGGCTAGGAAGTGCCCAGACTGTGACGGTAGAGGATCGATTCAAAAGTATAAGCAAGTCACAAAAGTTAAACTCGGTAAGAAGTACAGGGTTCAAGGTGATCCGTATAAGAACAGGACCAAGTGTAAGGTATGTTCAGGTGCTGGGGCTATATACGTTGCTACTGGGGAGACTGCTGGTCTTAAGATGACCCCTAAGTCACCCTACTACGCCTCTATCAACGGCTTCAAGACTGACAAGAATACCATTAAGATGCTTGTACAACAGGCTGAGGGTAAGGGTAACGCTATTGCTGTAGAGTTCCTTACCAAGATCAGTCGATTGAATGCCATAAGCACCTACCTTGATAGTTTTGTTAAGGGTATACAGATAGGTACGCGGTCTACTGGTCTTCTACACGCTAATTTCAACCAATGCATCACTGCCACTGGTAGATTAAGTAGTAGTAATCCCAATCTTCAAAACCAGCCCAAGAGAGGCTTTCCCGTGCGGAAGGCTATCGTATCTAGGTTTAAAAATGACGGTCTGGTTGTTGAGGCAGACTTCTCTGGCCTAGAATTTAGAATGGCTGGGGAATTAAGTAGGGATAGTCAGATCATTGCTGACATACTTGGCGGTAAAGATATTCATAAGCAGACTGCTTCTATCATCAATCAGTGTGACCCGTCTGAAGTAAGTAAAGATGCTAGACAGGCGGCGAAGCAGTACTCGTTTGCTCCGTTATACGGCGGTCAGGGTGCCTTAGAGCCGCCTCACGTACAGACATACTTCGCTGAGTTCTTTAACATCTACGAGGGTCTTAAGAGCTACCAAGATCGTCTTATGACTGGTGTACTTAAGAATGGTATTGTCCAAGTTCCTAGTGGGCGGCAATACTTCTGGCCTAATGTTGTTCGTACCAGAAATGGTAGGGTAACGAATGCAACGCAGATCGTTAATTACCCCATACAAGGCTTTGCCACAGGAGACTGTGTACCATTGGCCTGTATCCGCGCTCTTAGACTGTTCAGAGAGAACAAGCTTAAGAGTAAATTAATCTTAACAGTCCACGACAGTATTGTGGTTGATTGCCACAAGGATGAGTTAGAAAAGGTAAAAGAACTACTACATATAGCCATGACGGGTATAGATGAAGAGATGTTAGAACGGTTCAACTACAAGTCAGTTGTGCCCTTCGATATCGAAATAAGTGCTGGAACTAATTGGCTCGATCAACACGAATTAGAGTTGACTAATGCCACCTAGTTGCGGTACAATGAAAGCTCACTTTTAAGGAAACATAGATGACTGACTTAGTTGTTAAAGAAGGCGACCTGAGCCTTGCAGATATCGCTTCTACATTAGGCGCTGCACAAACAGGTAGCAAAGGACCAAGCATCCCGACTCTGAAGATAAATTCACAGGGTGAAGACGCTAATGGGGTGCAAATTCCCTTGGGATCATTCTTTTTGAATACTCCTGTTGGTGATCGTGTCTACGCCAAAGACGGCGTTAGATTTCGGGCACTGAGTAATCACATCCAGTATCAACACTGGGGTGAGCAAGGTCTTATTAATAAATCTATCTTGCTACAATACGCAAAGGATGAAGGCCGTGATATGTTGGGCGGGTATAACTGCAATATGCCAACATACGAGCAGTCTAAAAACTTTACTGAGAAAGAGCGTGAGAAGTATTTGGGCATTGACCGATACCGTATCGTGCGTGGTATTGTATCGTATACTGGTAAGACTGCTAATGGTGAGGAACGCACCATAGAAAATCAACCATGTGTTTTATCGCTAAAGCGTAAGAACTATGGGCCATTTTATCATGACGTACTGAACCGAATGGGTGAACGCATGATCTGGGATTTTGAGAGTGTTCTTAAAGCTGAGAAGCAGAAGTCAGTTAAGGGTGCAACATACTATGTAATGCACTTTGAGCCTCAGTTTGGTGAACCATTTGAAATGTCACAGGAAATCTACGACTGCATTCAAGCTGTAGGTGGTCTGGTGAGTGGTGAAAACAAACGTGTGGAAGAAGCGTGGAAGAAGGCCAATATGGATATGGCTGAAGCACAGGCTGATGAGGCATTGATGGATCATCTTGATGAGCTAGAGGCAGACGTTGCTTAAATGGGCGTTGTCCAAGGAATGAGTAATGCGGTATACCACTCGACCAGTGGTATATCGTCCTCTGCCGTTAAGTCGGTGTACAAGAAATCTCTAGCACATTGGAAAGGCGAAAAGCGTTCACAGACTGCTGCTTTTACTATGGGAACAGCCGTCCATGCACTCCTTCTGGAAGAAGATCGTGACCTTGTAATACGAGGGCCAAAGACCAAGCGTTCTAAGGCTTTTGTGGATATGGAAGCATCCCTTAATGAAGATCAAGTGCTTCTAACTGAGGTAGAATATGCCGTTGCTAAGAAAATGTCTAAGACTACCCTTCAAAATGCTCACTGCAAGAAGCTACTGCGTCATGCTGATCGGGTAAACGAAGTAAGTATCTTTGCTACCTGTCCAAACACAGGGTTGCAGCTAAAGACTAGGCCGGATTTGCTGATAGAGTCTGAAAAGACTGTGTATGATGTAAAAACTACTATGGATGCAAGTCCTATGGGATTTTCTAGGGAGTGCTTCAAGTACGCTTATGATATTCAGGCTGCGTTCTACTTATACGTGTGTAAGTTAGCTGATATTGACGTAAACTCATTCAGTTTCATTACTGTAGAGAAGTCTGCTCCCTACTGTTCTCATATACATACGGTCAGCGAAAGGCTGTTGGACAGTGCTACTGAGCGAATGCACCGTACCTTGGCTATCATCTCTGATGCTACGGAAGATGAAAACTACGACACTGGATGGGGTGATTATAGCATAATTGAGCTACCCTCATGGCTATAAAGGCACAGAGTGCTAAGGCTAAGGGTAGACGATTACAGCAGTGGGTTAGAGATAAATTATATTCTACGTTTCCAAAATTAGAAGACGGCGATATCCGCAGTACTTCTATGGGGGCCAATGGAGAAGACCTTCTTCTATCCCCTGCTGCTAGACGCTGCTTTCCATACTCAGTCGAGTGTAAGTCTAACAAGGCATTTGCTGTTTATAAAATCATGGAACAGGCTACGGAGAACTGCCCTAAAGGTGTTCAGCCGTTAGCTATTATTAAAGGGGATCGCCAGAAGCCTTTGGCGCTCCTTGATGCAGAACATTTCTTCAAATTAACCGCTAGAAAGTAATCATGCCAAAATCAAAAATTGATGCAAATAGCATCCGTCTTGACCTTAGAATAGATCAGGACACCGATATCGTTGACCTTCAAATTGAACACAATCTGAGTGCTACGATGGAAGAAGCTCAAGTGATGTTCTACTTGGATGCCATTAACGGTCTTACCTATAAGATTAAATGTGAGATCGAAACCCTTGCTTTCCAAGGCGCTCTACTTCGTGAGATAGCCACTCTTCGTGAAATCATTGATGACGAAGATGATGCCGAATATGAGATTGACTTTGAGCCGGACGAAGAGCTTCTGGAGATTGTCCGTGAAAGACGTAAGGACAAGAATGGTAACGTAGTAGACTTCAAGAAGAAGCTACACTGATGCAAGATACTATTCGTGAAATGACTAGGATAGAGAAACAGGCATCCATAATACGAGGCACTGCCAACCGTAGAGATATGGTCAATAAGCCACCTCACTACAACTCATCCGCAATCGAATGCATTGACGCAATGGAAGCTATGTCTGAGGGGGCTAAGGTTGCTCCTCACGCTGCCTACTGTTGGCAAAATGCTTTCAAATATCTCTGGAGATGGCCGTACAAGAATGGCCTTGAAGACCTAAAGAAGTGCCGTTGGTACTTGGATCGTTTAATTGAGGAACTAGAAGAATGATCACACAAGAAGATATCGATGCCGTAGCATCCCTAGCCGAACCTTTAGAAAAAAAAGAATTGAACCAAGTGGGCTGGGATGACGTATATCCTGACTGGGTTTCTAATCACATGACGCCATACGAGATGGTACGTGATTTTGCTGAACGCATGGAGCAGCCCTTAGACCAAAAATGGCAGAAGGATGCCAGTCTGGAAACCCTTCGCTGGTCTTTGATCTCAGAAGAATATGGTGAAGTCTGTGACGCAAGTGCAGACAATAAACCAGACAACATGCTCAAGGAAATAGCAGACCTTGCGTATGTACTCTATGGCTATGCAGCCACCTATGGATGGGATTTAGACGTAGCCTTACGGCGTGTCCATTTCTCAAACCTCTCTAAGCTAGGCTTAGACGGCAAACCTATCAAAAACGAGGCAGGGAAAGTCGTTAAAGGCCCGAACTATAAATATCCTAACCTATCCGACCTAGTGGAGCCTAAATAATGATAAAAAACGAATACGGACCAACTCTGAATATCTCTGAAGAAATCCACGCTATGAAGTATCGTAGTGAGGGGGAGACATTCCGCGAAGCAATGACCCGCGTAGCTGAATCCTTGAAAGACAATGAAAGTCATTTCGATAACTTCCGCACCATTCTATATAACCAGCGTTTCCTTCCCGCAGGGCGTGTGCAGTCTGCTATGGGCGCACCGCGTAAGGTGACACCATACAATTGTTTTGTCAGCGGTACTATCGAAGACAGTATGAGCGGTATTATGGATGCCGCTAAGAATGCAGCGCGTACAATGCAGCTAGGTGGTGGCATAGGCTACGACTTCAGTACGCTACGTCCTCACGGGGCACTCATACGAAGCCTAGAGAGCCGTTCTAGTGGCCCTATGTCCTTCATGGGCATCTTTGATAGCATTTGTAAGACAATTGCATCAGCAGGACACCGTAGGGGCGCTCAGATGGGCGTACTACGGGTGGATCACCCCGATATCGAGAAGTTTATTCGTGCAAAGAACAATAGCACTGACCTAACCCAGTTCAATATCTCTGTTGGGGTTACGGATGAGTTTATGGAAGCTGTTAAATCAGACAGTGACTTTGACCTTGTATTTGAAGATCGAGTCTACAAGACAGTCTCTGCTCGTGCGCTCTGGGATGATATTCTACGCAGTACATGGGATTGGGCAGAACCCGGAATCCTGTTCATTGATAGAATTAATAAGAAGAATAACCTGTGGTACTGTGAGAAGATTGCAGCAACTAATCCATGTGGAGAGCAGCCGCTTCCACCGTATGGTGCCTGTCTGCTGGGGTCATTCAATCTGACGCAATATATCGTTAAGCACGATGGCAAATATGTGTTTAATATGAATATGTTAAAGAACGACATTCCACATGTTGTACGGGCAATGGACAATGTTGTTGATAGGGCCACGTATCCTCTTCCTCAGCAGGAAGAAGAAGCAAAGAACAAACGCCGTATGGGTCTAGGTGTGACTGGGGTAGCCAATGCTATCGAAGCTATGGGCTTTGAATATGGTTCTGATGGATTCATTCGGCAGCTAGAGACAATCATGGAAGTAATTAGAGATGGCTGCTACTTGACCTCTGTTGAGTTAGCCATAGAGAAAGGTTCCTTCCCTTTATATAACCCTATGTATATGGACTCTGACTTTGCTAAAACTCTGCCTGAAAATATTCGTGATCTTATTGCTGTCCACGGCATTCGTAACTCCCATCTACTATCTGTGGCACCAACAGGAACAATCTCGCTCTCAGCCGATAACGTATCCAGCGGCATTGAACCCGTCTTCTCCCATTACTACGATAGAACTATCCAAACCTTCGATGGACCTAAAGTAGAACGGGTAGATGACTACGGCTATCGTGAGTTTGGCATTAAGGGTAAGACTGCGGATGAACTGTCAGTGTTTGATCACGTAAAAGTTCTAAACGTAGCCTCACGCTATGTTGACTCTGCTTGTAGTAAAACGTGCAACGTAGGTGACGATGTTTCTTGGGAAGATTTCAAGAGAGTTTACATGGAAGCATACGATGGCGGTAGCTCAGGCTGCACGACATTTAGAGCCAGTGGTAAACGGTACGGTATTCTCAATGCATCTGCCTCTGAGGACGTTGCTGAAGAGGAAATTGTAGAGGATACTACTGACTTCATAGAGGAAGGTGGAGCCTGTTACTATGACCCTAATACGGGCCTAAGAAAGTGTGAATAAAGCATAAAAAAAGCCCTCTAGCGGTTGACGCTAGGGGCACAATAAAGTATATATTTAAGGGTAAGGTTGAAGTTGAGTGGTCACCTTGCTAGTTGGTTGGAAAACCCCTTGTAGCGCACATCTACAGGGGGTTTTCTTTATTGTAGATTCATCATCTGTTCATCAAGTGACCGTACTTCTGGTGGCTCTTCATCTCTACTATCACCCTGCAATGCACCGACAGTAGATGTTCTCATATTACTCACTGCTGCGTCTCCAGCAGCCAAGGCTCCCTGCTTAGTCAGTTCTCTAGCTATTTCAGCATTACTCATGCCGCTATCCTGATACTTAGCGAAGAGTTCCTTAGCGGTCTGCATACCTGACTTGGCCCTAGCCGGATTCTTAGAAAGTAATTCCAGAAGTAGAGCCGGATTACGCATAAGGGTTTCAACTCTTTTAGTATCCGCAGCCAATGGCAACTTATCGATCTGGCGTTTAACAAACTCAGAACCAATTGCAGCAGCCTGAAGACTGGCATCTCCACGCCCAAACATCACACCTAAGTTAGCACCAATAATTCTGGCTACGTTCTTCTGTATGTCTGGGGTTCCCTGTATTACTTGATTGAATACGTTAGGGTCTGTGAGAGAACGCTGGATACGAATACCTTCAGCAACCATCTGACCAAGTATCTCTTGCTCTTGCGGTGAGATAACATTGTTTTGCGCCATCAGGTCCATGATAGTTAAATCACCACTACGACCACTGAGTGGCTTACCCATGTTGTTCGCCAGTTTAACGAAATCTGGTTTACCGTCTGCACCTCTAGATGCTGCAAACAGAACATCCATTGTAGCCAACCTGAAGTCGGTCATTGCATCAGGTAGACCCTGAGCTTCGGCTGCTAGTCTAGCAAATGACTCTGTAGGATTATCACTGGTCAGTGTGTCTGATATTGCATTAGGCAGTTTCTCAGAGGAACTCGCTCTGGATAAATCTTCTACTATCCTTGCCGCTGCTCTTTCAGCATCCGCATAGCCAATAAGTTCCTGACGTAGGTTTGGAAAATCGTTTAGGAGTCTGGCGTTATTATTCAAGAAGTCATCAATCTGCCTTGAAGAGATTTGACCTGTTGTAGAATCCCGTAGTTTGTAGACAGTAGACCGTAGGAAATCCTCTTGGGCACTAAACATCTGTGCGCCAAGGTCTTGTCTAACATCATCCTTGATAACAACTTCTGTGCTATTACCGCCTTCGTTTAACTTGAACTCATCTGTGGCCTCTACTTCAGGAGCATCTGGGCGAGGTCTGTTGGCTCCATAGATTGTATACTCAGGAACAGGATTATTAGGGTCTAGTAAAGTATCATCTCCAATGCCTGTTACCTGTACCTCTGGTATGATATCATCATCCGTAGGCATCATCTTAGATGGATCAACATCCGTAGGATCGGCTACGTTATCGGATTGAGTGGCGGGTACATTTGTACGAGAGCCGTCATCTCCAAGACTACTGGCGTTTAGCTGTGCTTCATCCCTTGCCTTAAGATTATTAATATCATCAGCAAAGGTAGTTGCATCAGTAGCTGCTGTCCGTAGTTGTTGGAAGTTTAACGCAGCTTGATCCCCGCCTGTACCAAAGCCTGTATCTAAAACCATCTCAGGTTCAATAGAAGTTCCACCCTTAACTTCTTTAGAGAGAACGTCTTTAGGGAAGTATCGTGTGAAGCGTTGATTTAATTCAGAACTGAAGGCTCTAGCTAAACTAATAGTGTCTCCCGCCGCTCCATCTAGAGCAGACAGATCATCAACTGCTGATGTAGCCAAAGCATCAAAGATACCAGCCTGTCCGTAATCATCTGCTCCAGCCGCTCTCCTAGATTGCTCAAGCATAATGGAACGGAACTTAAGAACTTCACCAGTGTCTAGGGGTTCACCACGTTGAATTTTACTAGCAATGATATTGATAGCGGCATCTATTTGCCCACCACCAGCTATGGTCATACCATCTAGTAACTTGTTCTCTCTAATACTAGCAATGGCCTTGCCTATGTTAGTACCATCAATTGGAGCCTTTTTATCAATACGATCCCACAGGAACGTCTCCATCTCCCGCATATTGGTTTTAGCTTCATACAGAGTGCCTTGTGCCAACTGAGAGGCTCTAAAGTTATCTGTACCTGAGAATGCCTTAAGTCGCTCTGCTACCTCACCTGTTGATCGTGCGAGTGTGGCATCAATAGCCTGTTGGAATGCTTTCTTGCGTAAGACATCCGCAGCCTCAGTATTACCAGCCCGTGCCAGTAAATCAGATGCCGCCATCATGCTGTCTAGCGTAGCACTAACTTCGTTCATTACCGCTGCACTAAACTCTGGACTGTCGCCCATCATCTTACGTTGTATTGCTGCTAAGGCAGGGTTACCAGATAGAGTTCCTGATGGTAGATTTGCTCTAACCATAGGGCGGCCTTCAGTAGCTGATGCAAGACCAGCCTCAAGATCAGCCATAAGACGTTCTGGAGTGAAGGCATCTGCTTGAGCAGTAAGCTCCTCGATAATAGCCGGATCAATATCCCCAGCTTTCTTGAGGTTGTCTATCTCTTTAAGTATTTCAGCACGGGCAGTATTTGTAGAAGTGAGAATGTGGTTCAAGGCACGTTCATTGGTAGCCTTATCGCTAAAGCGTGATCCAATAGTCTTCGCAACGTACTTACCAAACTGGAGAGCCAAACGAGGTGAAGTTACTATTGTCTTTGGGCTACCGCCAGTAATTGCACCAATAACTTCTGCACCCATCATAACGAATGGATTGTCACCAAAGCCAAGCGCCTCAGCGCCACCCGCAAGTCCGGCGGCACCCGCAATGGCCCCAGTCTCGGCCATAGCCAGTTTCTTAGGGTCTTTAATAGCCTGTTTTACTAACGGATTGGCCGTTGCTACGCCCATGTTTGCTAAGGTGAATGGCAGTCTAGCCAGAGCCACGTTCTCCCCAGCGACTCTGCCAACCTGACCGAATGGGCGTTGGTCATCTGGAAATTGATCTAGGTTAACGTAATCGGTTCCTAGCTTATTAAGAGTATCTCTGATCCATTGCCCACCAAATATTGGGTTAGGGTTTGTGAATGTGAAATCTTGTGGATTTTCACTTACGGTGTAATCAACATTACCAGTAGCTTCTGCTGCTAGGTTAATACCTTTACGACCTAATCCCTCAACAGCACCCACTGTGGCACCTAGAATATCTCCGGGCATTCCTAAGAAGTTAGTTAGGCCAGTAGCAGTACCTCTAAGACCAGCCTCCAGAGAGTTATCGATATCCGTTCTAATTAAATCCCCAGTAAGGATAGAGTTAAGGATTTGAGTAGAGGATGCGCCGGAGTCTATAGCCTGTTGTATGTTAAACGGAGTGCCGTCAATACTTATAGTAGGGCCAGTCGTGTTCATTATACTATTAAGTATTTCATTCTCGCGCTCTACAGTACGAGCAGCAGCATCACGGGCATCTATTGCAGCCTGAACATCTAGCTCGTCTGTGAACTTATCGGACTCAGACTGCCAATCTTCCTCAGTGCCGCCTTGAATAGTAAACGGGTCTAAAACATCTACTGTTTCAGTCTCAAATGGATTAACTACTTCAACCATTACTGATTGCCCCCATATTTTTGTTGCCAGAAAGTATCCACTGGAACACCACCTATAGTCATCTTAGATAAGGGTACGTCAGGATTGTCTAACTGAAGTTGTTTTCTAAATTGCTCTAGCGTAGGGTTTGTAGTTGTAGTTGGAACTCTTTGCATAGGTTTATTTACGCTGAAGTTCTCTGGAATTTCCTGAACATTAAGAGTGGAATCATCAGTAACTTGCTTTACCTGCTCCATACCCTCAATAAGGCTAGTATAAATATTAATCAGAGGCGTTAAAGTTTTGACCGCAACATTTGCTTTAGCGTAATCTATGCCTCTGATATTAGTAGCATCCCTCATTATGTCCTGTTGGGTCTGTACATTAGTAACTAGTAAGTCTCTGATGGCTGTATAGCCGCGTACAGCGTCCGGCACACTTGTCCAGAACCTATTTGGTTTAGGTAATTCAGTTTTTATACTGTCCCGTAGATTTACACTATCCTTAAGCCCCGGAAATGCAGCAGAGATTTGAAGGGTAGTAATCAATCTTAGAGTATCAATACTGGTTGTAGCTTCCGCAGCCGCTGGATCAAAGGTTCCTCCACCAAGACCAGTGATTTTGTTTATTATACTTGAACCCCAACCTCTAGGACCAAAGGCTGCATTTGGGTCTGTTAACTTAGCAATACTTTGCTCAAATCCTACACTTTTTGCACCCTCTAGTGCTGCCTGTTTTTCAGCCGCAGTCATAATAACTGTGCCGTCAGTTGCTAGAGTATCACCACTTAGATCATCTGGAGCAGCGCCTATAGTATTAGCAACTTCTTGAATTACTAATTTGCGACTATCACCTAGAGGTAAGTCACCGCCGCCAGTAGCGATTGGCTGTGCATTAGTTGAATCACCAGTAAGCTCAACAATGACTGGGTAGCCTACATGGTTAGCAGTGATCTTAAAGACGCCGTTCTTAACCTTGGCAACGAGCGCACGGTTATCTGGGGTATCTTCAAGGTTAAGGTCTGCCAACATCTGGGATACGTCACCCAACTTAATTGGACTCCATAGATCGGACTCGTATTCATCTTGCATTTCTTTGCTAGTAATCACAACGGAGTTACCGTCTTTATAGTACGTGCGGGTCTTAAATTCACCCTCAGTACTGGTAAGAGCTTTTGCCCTCTTATCAATCTCCGCTATTTCAGCAGAGGATAGATCAGTTAGCTTACGATCTCCTAGCTCATTGCGCCAGATTTGTTGATAGGCATCAATGTTCTTCTCTGCATCAGCAGCGTTCTCAGCAGATAAGATATTAGCACGTTGATTAACCCACTGGGCTTCTAGTGCTGGTTCATTGTTCATACGCTCTGCATTTCCTGCGCCCAATAGCCAGTTGTCCATATCAGCAACAGTCTTCAGACTGAAGATATCCCCCTCTGTCTCACTCACCTGATTAGAAGTTTGCTGTTGCATTAATCTATTTTTAACTGGCAGTAATGCGTTTTGTACTACTGCATTACCTTGGATAGATGGCATTACCAGAAGGTTCTCTATTTCATCTAGAGATAACTTGGCAATGTTACTTTCGTTTTGCCACCACTCTGTAGGTTTATCCGCAATGCTTGTAGAAAGCGCCCAAGCCTTATTCCAAAGCGCAATGCTTTCTTCTGCTTTCTTAACAATATCAGGATCATCAGAGCCAAGATTTTCGTAAAGCCGCGTTCTATTCGCCCAACTATCCCAAGCCAATGCCTTTGGCTCTTTATTAGCCATATCATCTTCTTCAGCAATGGTTATCAGTTTATCAATTAAACCTTTTTGATCACCAGTTGCCGTACCATAATATATCTCCCTAAACTGTTTTAATGCGGCTGCATCTTTTCCAACAGTCTTGGCTAAAGTATCCGCATCCAGACCTTGACCATTCACTACGCTATCGTAGATCGTCTTAAGGTTTTGTAAGTTTTCTAGCTTATCTTTGTTGGCATCATTGCCTGAGTTAGCCCATAGTGCAATTTGAGATGCTACTGTAGTTGGCTTCTCTTCCAGCATCTTGAAGACTTCTACTGGAGTATTCCACCACTGGCCTTTTTCATTTATAGCCTCTTTAACTGCTAAGGCTTCTTTAAGTACGGGCAAATCGGCAGGGTCTACGTTTCCTATACCACCTTCAATATTTGCAATACGCTTTAATAAATCTTCATAAGAAATATCCAGTAACTGTTCTGCGGTCAGTCCACCAACTTTGGTCCAACCACGTTTACCCGCATAGTCACGTATCTTATTAATCTCTCCGTCTAGGAATGCTGCCCTGTTAGGCTGCGTAGCCTTAAGGTTTTCCAGACGGGCAACCTCAGTCTCCCAAGAGTTCTCTGCAAGGCCATCTAGCTTTGTAGTATCGGGATTACCAAATAGACTATCAGACTGCTTAGTCACGGCGTCAGCAGCAGTAGCAATATCTGTACTTACAGAAGAGGATTCATTCAAAGCAGCTTCTGTCTGATCTTCTGGGGCTGAAAAACCACCATCTTGTTCTTTTGATAAAACATTTTTAAGGGTTGATAAATCTCTAGGTGTAGTTCTAGTCCTTACAAAAGTACCACCCTCTACTATATACGATCCATCCGCGTTTGGAACTATCTTGTATCCATTATGATAAATTGGGGCAGTATCGACAGTAGGTTCTACTTCCGATCCATCGGTAGGGGTACTATCTTGATTAGACGCCGCCTGATCAACTGGAGTAAACAGCTTATCAAATGCAGGATTGCTAATATTGCCAACCAGTGCTTCAACCTGAGAATAACTAGTCGCCCCAGACTCCATAGCGTAGTTGTATACCTGATCAGTCATAGTAACTAAACCAGCTTGATCTGTTAGAGGCGTACCATAGCCGCCTACTTTAGCCTGTAGTGCCGTAGTAACATACCCGCGTAATTTCTTGTCTGCCGCTTCTTTAGCTTCCTGTTTAGCAGCAGCCGCTCTCTTACGTGCAAACTCGTCCTTCTTCTCCATAAGTTCTTCTTGACGGCGTTGTTCTGCGTCAGCACGAATACCAAAGGTAACTTGCTCCGCAAAGCCCTTGAAGCCATACGGATCAGGATTGGCCTTTTCAAAAGACCCAGATGCAAGTTTGCTTCTTACATTAGCGGCTTCACTACGAAAGCTCATCTTCAGGCTCCAATTCTTCTTCTTCCTCAACACCACCCAACATAGCCATCTGCTCATCTTGTGGAGCTACAGCCTCGTCAGGCATAGCCATCAGACCGCCTGTAGGCTGCTCTAAGGCAGGGGTTTCTTCTTCTGGCATCTCAGGCTCATCATCAGGGTCTACTATACCCAGTGCCTGTTTTAAGAGTGTAGGAGTGATAACAATCTCATCCTTATCTCTTACGCCCATCTCGTAAGGAGTGTCGGCATTCTTTGCCATAATCTCGATATATCGTGCCAGAGGTCCAGCCGTAAGCAATGCTAGGTCAATGCCAAACTTACCTACAGACACAGCCTGTAATAGTAGCGTAGAAACAATAGTAGAAATCTGTGCGTCGATCTTAAGCATAGCCATGACCATCTGCGTCTCATACGGATCGTCAATCTTCTTGATCATAAAATCAACAGCCTGATCATACTCCACAATATCCGGCGGTCTATGCCATGCGTAGTGCCGCGTATCGGCTAACATATTTGCTCCGGGGATTGGTGAATCAGGACGCATCTTCTACTTCCTCTTCCTTCTCTACAGGCTCACCCATTATTTCTTCTTCCAGAAGATCAAAGTATTCCTGTGTAAACATTAACTGGCCGCTCTCCGCTAGTTCAGCGGTTCTGTCTGGCATCTTACCGTCCAAGAACATCTCTATGGATTTCTTAACTGCTTCTTGAAACTTCATGTTATTCTCCTACGCTAACCACCAAGGCTTAGACCCTGCGCCAAGTATTGCACCACCAATTTGCAAGGCAGACTGCAAGAAGCTATTTCCACTAGAAGTCTTGCCAGACTGAGATTGTATTTGTGCGGCTAGTAGTAGGTATTCTCTCTGCATATCGTTATCAGAAGATTTCCATATGTAGTCTAGAATATTATCGGCATCATCCCACAACCTGTTCTGGGCTTCTTGTGATATACCTAGAGCAGCTTTTACATCAAAACTTGCTGCATCAAAGTTCATCTGGGTATTAGTAGTGGCTACTTTTTGTATCCAATCGCCATTGTACTTATCAATGAAGAACTGCTGCTTGGCAGTAAACTGTTCTCTGTTGTTTCTTAGCTCTGCAACGTACTCTCTATTGTCGTTGATTTCACCAGCATTAAACTTAGCTAGTGTATTGATAGTATTAGCATTATCTCTATCAATTGCAACATTCATATTGGCATAAAATTCGGCTGCATCGTTACTTTCTTGGGAAGCAAATAGCCGTGCAGCATTTTCTGCTGCTGTATTGGTGAACAGAGCATCTTTCATAATCTGTTTGTTGATTACTTCGGCCTGTTGCTGGTTTGTAAGATTTGATAAATCCATTTGTAAGAACGCTTTAGCATCCTGTACAGCAGCAACTTCGTGGGCTTTCATATTAGCTAAATCAACAGTAGCAATTGTCTTTGCTTTATTAAGGATAGCCTGTTGTCTGTTATCTAAATTCTTAAGAGTTATAGTTTGATAGAACTTAGCGTCTTTATCGGCTACACCTAGAGTAGCTTCCATTATGGCATTTGCCATTGACTCTGTAGCAGCGGTTCCAGACAGTCCACCAAAGGTCATAGTCTTGGATACGTCTCTTGCTACACCCTGCGCCCATGCGGGTATACGAGCATTACCATTACTGTCCTTAAACTCCGCAGCAATCAGTTTAGCCTGACCAAGTACCGTAGCCTTAGAGTCAGTGTAGTTACCTTCACCTAATGCTTGAGCTAATAACTTCCCATCAGCCGTGCTAGTATCAATTATACTGGATATATTCTGTGAGGCGAAGTCATTTAGTGCTTTACCTAGTGGACCTTTACCTTCTGAAATTGCCTCAGTATCAATCACATAGTCTTCGGCATTTACTAGGTTATCATTATCTATTTCACCTGTAACTGCGTCCACTTTCATATCGTCAGTGATAGTGTTTGTGGCTGCATCGTAGGTGGATATAGGCTCACCTGTTACATTATCGACTGTGGCTACGTTATCTACGGTAGATACTTCTGGGCTGATGTCAGCCATCTCTTCCATATCACCAATCTGTGTGCCATCAGTATTTGCATCTAGACTTGGAACAACGTCAGATAGTTTTAAGCCTCTATCCTCTAAAAACTTCATGGGGTCTGCTAAGATAGCATTCTTCTCATCTTGAGAGGATATCAATCCTGCTGCCTCAGCCATGTCTAAAACACTCTGTGCAATGTCATCTACGTTGGTAGAGCCATCTGAGTCATCACCCCCCGTATTAGCATTGTCGGCTGCTTCCTGCATAATTTGATCAGCTTTATCATTATCCCCGCTATCACGGGCCTCTTGAGCCATCCGCTCATACCCGGTTTGACCAGTTTCTGGGTCTTTAATTGAGAGAGCATCTACAACCTTTCCACCGTCTACTTTTACTTCATAAGGCAATCCAAGGAAGTTGTAGGAGTATTTCATTTTGCCGTTGTCATAGACTTGCCGTCCATCTATAACTTCACCGTTTGCAATATCTTTCTCAGGGTCTAGGTTATTAGCCCATCCTGCCAATGCCCCAATGATACCAGTACCCGAAGAAAAGCCCATAGCTTTACCAAATCCACTGGGAGCCTGTCCTTTGATACCCGTATCAGATTTATTATCAAATATAGAGAGGCCATTATTAAAGAAACTGGCGGCTCCACTAGTCTTTAGAGCAGCACCTTCTTGAATTTTATTAGGGTCTTTGATGTTGTTGAGAGCCATTAGTTGCTCAACACTCATGCCTTTATTTTTGGCTATCTCACTTAAGGTTTCACCCTTTTTAACAACGTGACCTGTACTGTCACTTTGACCAGAACCCGAATAAGTTGATTTTCCCGTTTTTTTATCTGTACCACCGTATCCACCGCCCTCGTTCTTCTGAACTACTTGACCTTTTTTAGCGCCAGAATCATAAACGAGGTTCCCGCTAACGTAAGATGCACCATCGCTAGGAGTAAAAGTATTTGCCACACTTTCCGTAAAGCTATTACCGCCGCCAAATGTATCAGACCAGAAGCCCATTATAAATTATCCTTCTCTTTTTCACACGCACGGATACGATCCCGTAGCTTGGCGTAATCTGCTATAGCCACTGGTATAGCGAAATAACCTTCATCTAGGCTCTCAATCTCTGTAGCAAGTCCTTTGTTCCAGTCCTTAGAGTACTGCTCCATAGGTGGGCAGTAGACTTCTAGATCGGTTCTATAGACCGTTCCCGCGCAGCCGCTCAGTAAGAGACTTGCGGTCATTAAGGCTATCGTCTTCATGCTCTGCCATTGCCTTGTAAAAATCAGTATTTTTCTTCTGGGCCTGTAGATCGTCCTTGAGGACTTTATTCTTTTCTTTGGCCCGTCCTGTGACCTGACCCATGACATAGAGTATGGGTAAGGCCAGTGCTAATGCACCAATAATGTAACTCTTTATTTTACCAAAGATGAACACTAGTGGATGCCTTCCTTATTGTCTTTGTATCTAGCGTATGCTGCTAGAGCGATACCGCCGACTGCACAGAGCAGGAAGATAGTCTTGAGGCCGTCAGCGTAGGCAACAAGCCCCTGTAACTGTCCGGCCACCTCATTAAGTCCTGTGGCTGCACCAGCAATACCCACACCAGCCATTGTCTTAGACTTAGTGAGAGGCTTAGGTGCTTCAGCGGTAGGCTTCTGGGGCATCTCTGGGCCACCCTCATCAGAAGGCAACTGTGCGTCTCTGGAGAAGATAGCGGCCTCAGCAGTACGTCTACGAGTTAGTCCACGTAAGGGAGTTAGCTTACCGTCTACTCTGGCCTTGTTCCACCTCATAATCTGCTCAGGACAATCGTCGTAATTTCCAGAGTTCAGACGCTTCAGCAAAGTTGATGACTTGAACGCACCACCACCTAAGTTGAATACAAACGATACTAACGCATCATACTGTCCTTGAGATAGAGGTACGTTAACCAGACGCTTAACAATCTTACCGTGTTCATCTAGATCATAGATTAGCCGCTGTTCAGCCTCTGCTATGGTACAGTTCATACCAGAGCGAATGCCTTTAGTGGCCCCATAACCCAGAGTCCACTTTCCGGCTGGGCATCTATACGAATGGACTAAACCATCATCCTTTAGTTTATGTAGACCCTCAAACTTCTTAACTAGTTCAATACAGTCTGTAGACACTTTATGTGGGTGCATATTAATACCTTACCTTCATCTGTTTAAAAAATCGGGATCGGGTCTTGTTTGAGATATCATGCCAGTTTGTTGGTAGGGATAGGCCGCGAATCCCCCGATTTGGGCCTGTGGGGTTAGTGCCCCCATTCCAGTATTACCTTCAGGGCGTTTTGCCTGAAGCTGCTGTAACCGTTGACCAATATTAATCAGACTAGAGCCAGTCTCTTGGCCTTGCACATTAAATTTCTTAAGAAGCATATTACCTTGCTGATCCATAGCGCGGGTAATTGTATTGCCTTGAGAGTCAATGCTGTTCTGGATCAATTGACCATTATCATCAAATGCTGCACCCATCTGCTCAAAGTCTGCTCTCATATTTGCGTCCAGACCTTCTTGTCCAGCAGCAAGTTTTGCTAAGTCTCTAGCAGCAGTAACTTGCCCAGCATCCATCTGAGATAGAATACTAGCAGATTGGTCACCCATTTGAGTAATGCTTTCAGCAATAGCTGCCTGTGCAAGTTCAGAGTTATTTGCTGCTGTATTAGCCTGTTCAATAAATCCGCTTTCTACAGCACCATCTAGCTGACCAATACGGTCATCTACACCCGTAGCTACGTCTGTTAATTGATTACCCAAAGCCTGTTGACCTGTAGCAGCAGCCTGAGCAAATTTGCCCATATCTTCACGCAGACGATCTGTCTGATTAGATTGAGCAGTAGCCAAGTCAGCGCGTGACTGTTGGGCTAACTCAGTATCATCGCCGTAGCGTTCTGTGAATGAATCAAAGCTGGACTGGAAGCCATCCTGTGCAGACTGCATGTTAGCCTGATTTTCTAGCTGAGAAGTTGCGTAGGCGTCTGCTCTTCCAGAGAAGGCATCCAAGTTATCTTGCAACTGCCCCTGACCATCCTGCAAATTAGATTGAGTATTAGTAAGTTGGGTAGATGCATCGCCAAAGCCCTGAGATAGAGCCTCACCTGTCTCACTAAACCCTGCGGTCATAGCTGTATTGGCAGCATCAAACTGAGCAGTACGATCAGCCTGTGCGTCTGCAAAGCCTTGTGCTTGATCCGTAAATCCTTGATCTACCGCACCCTGAATGTTTGCCTGACCAGTGTCCAGAGTATCAAACCGACCACCCATGTCATTAAATCCACCAGTAACATCTGTTTGTAGATTACCAATAGAGGTAGCGTTGTTAGCCAAAGCGGTAGCGTTATTACCGACACCAGTATTAACTGTATTAAACTGGGTATTCATTCCTTGATTATACTGATCCATCAAGTCTTGTAGATTGGTAAATCCAGCCGTAAGATTAGTGCCCACCCCCGCTACGGAAGTATCTAATCCATCAAAGCGATTGTCAAATTGATCATACCGAAGCGTAGCATCATCACGGGCATCAGTAATTTGACCGCTGATACCTACTTGGTTATCCGCTAAGGCTTGGTACTGATCGTCTCCAAGACCTGTGTTTGTTACGTTGGTATCACCGCCGCCGCCGCCCATATTAGAACTCCTTTATGTGAACTTTGTCTGGCTGTTTGAATCTACGCCAGTGGGCTGGAACTCTTTTGCCCAAGATTGATTGTGAGTGTTTCATCATGCCGCGCATGACTTTGGTTGTGTGACCATACGGAGCTATAAATTCTATTCCCCATAGCTGTAGGTCTGAAACTATATCCGGCCTCTTATAGATGGCCTCTTCTGGTATCCACCTCTCTGAAGTAAATCCCTCTGCTTCACCTTCGGTGAGCCATGCCCAAGATACAAATCCTATAGGCTTCTCTTTATCGTAGAATAGTCTGGCCTTGTTATGAAGCAGGGGAAATACACAGTAGTGGTTAAATTCAACTAGCGTATAGAGCCTATGATCTGCGGATTGGTTAAACAAGAAAAGACTGTCTAGTACAGCTTTTTGTAGTAACATGTTGCAATCATTATAGCACTTAACTAGTTGGTATTACAAGCCCTTAAGCTGCTTCTTCTTCTTTTTCGAGGCTTGATGCTAACATATTTACGAAAGCCTCACGGCCTACGTTTAGCTGATCTAGATTAAACTGTGCGTTTGCCAGTTTGCGGTCTAAATCCTGTACATGGTTCAGCATTGTTACTTGCTGTTCCGTCATATCTTCAACGAGGTACTCTTTATCGTTGACTGTGCTTGGGGTGTTTTCTTTTTTTCCCATTACAAGTCTCCTTATGATTATGAATTAGCTGCAATAGCAGCGTTTGCGGCGGTCATATCTTCCGTAGTCCAGAAGTCTTTGGCTACCATTAGTTCCAGATGCTCTACGTTGCGAGACACAGTGTCAGCCCAATCAGCGTCTTCCATGTCCTCTGGTTGCCCAGCATTTAGCAGGTCAACAGAGTGACCCATTGCTGTGTAGTGCTGTGCGATTTCTTCCGCAGTTGGTGTATCAGTCATGTCTTTCTCCTTTTCTGACTAATGTTATGCGTTTTCTAGGGCAGTGATCCGTGCCTCTAGTTCTTTGATTGTAGCGACCAAGAGTGGCACTAGCTTGCTTTGGTCAATGCCTTGGTAGACAGGGTTGCCATCTGCATCGACTTCGTTGTGTGTGCCTGTGATTGCCTCTGGTACTACTGTTTGAACTTCGTGTGCTAGGAAGCCGTCCACTGTTGTGTCTGCATCTGCAATGAAGTTGAACCGTTTTGGCTCTAGCTGCTTTAGGCGGTCTGTTGCACCTGACAGTTCAACTATGTTTTCTTTCAGGCGGTGATCTGAAGAAGTGTTGTATGATGTTGAGGAACTACCCGCTGCAATATGACCAACAGCAACGTTATTTTGGCGAAACTCAATTTTGTAAACAGCGCCTGTTGTGTTGTTATTATTGTAGGTGTGAATTTGATTAGTGCTTGTAAGATTACAAATGTAATTTGCACCACCGTTTGCGTACAGTATTGCACCAGTTGATCCAGTAAGACTGCCATCAAGGTTATTTACATAAAAATTTCCAAGGCTATTAAAGTACCCTCTAGGATTACCATCCCCATCAGCCAGCACGATGTTGTTGTCAGAGGTGCGGATGTCTAGGCCGCCTTGGTTGCCGTTGTAGCGTCCAAGGATGGTGTTGTTGTTGCCAGATGTGACCGTTTCACCAGCAGATGTTCCAATAAAAGTATTATATTGACTTGTTGTGTTTGCTCCAGCGTAACCACCTATATAAGTGTTTAAACCAGATGTTGTATTTGAATACCCAGCGTTTCTACCCAAAAACGTATTAGTTGCACCCGTAGTACTACTATACCCAGCCAGATAGCCCACGGCAGTGTTGTTGTCTGCGGTGGTGTTACCATACAATGCGTTTGTTCCAAAAGCTGTGTTAGAGCTGCCAGACGTATTACTTCCTAAAGTTTCACGACCAAAGGCTGCGTTTACAGTGCCTGTAGTGTTGAGATACATCGCCTGATACCCCACTGCCGTGTTGTTTGATGCGGTGGTGTTTGCAGCTAATGCACTTTTGCCGACTGCTGTGTTACTTGCCCCTGTGCTATTGTTATAAAGAGTAGTAGAACCCACAGCTACATTATTAGCACCTGTGGTGTTAGTATATAAACTTGCATATCCAACTGATGTATTTTCTATCGCAGTGGTGTTGGAGTAGAGAGCAGCTACACCTATCCCCGTATTAAAACTGCCTGTGGTAGTGCTTCCCAATGCACCTGTTGCAAAAGCCGCATTAGAACTGCCTGTAGTATTACTTTGAAGTGCCGCTAAGAAACCATTTTGCTGACCAAAGGCACTGTTGTAATTACCTGTAGTATTACTTAAAGCAGCATTTACTCCAAAAGCGTCTATATGTCCTGATGTGTTGTTATAAGCAGCGTTAGCACCTACCGCAGTATTACCTGATGTTGTATTGACAAGTAAAGCATTTGTGCCAATAGCTGTTAAACTATTACCAGTAATGTTTGCACCTAAAGAACTTTTACCCACAGAAGTATTTGATGTGCCTGTGGTATTAGCGTCCATAGACTGATACCCCACAGCAGTGTTGTTGTTGGCGGTGGTGTTGGAGGTAAGAGCATATCCACCAAGTGCTACGTTGTAGCTACCTGTGCTATTTCCTGATAAGGCACTAAAACCTTGAGCCGTGTTATACGCTCCACTGGTTGTTGCACCCGCCGCGTTATACCCCATCGCTGTGTTACCGTCAGCCGTGCTGTTCTTTAGGGCGAAATAACCAGTGGCAGTTAAATAAGCACCCGTAGTATTACTATACCCAGCCTGATACCCAACGGCAGTGTTATTGGATGCGGTGGTGTTGGATTGTAGTGCGCTAGACCCTATAGCTGTGTTGTATGCACCAGTTGTATTAAATCTAAGAGCTAGTTTACCTAATGCACTATTGTGTTCTGCCGAAGTATTATCATACAAAGCCCGTAAGCCAACTGCGGTGTTATTAGCACCAGTATTTGAGTATAGAGCTAATGCACCAACGGCTACAATGTCTCCGCTAGTAGAATTGCTATAAGCAGCTTGATACCCAACGGCTGTGTTGTAGTTTGCGGTGGTGTTAGAGCGTAAGGCATCTCGCCCCATACCTGTATTGGAGCTACCAGAAGTGTTATCACCTACGGCACCTACACCTATTGCTACGTTATCACCACCAGTTGTGTTATCTTCTAATGCAACTAAACCAACCGCTGTGTTGCTACCACCCGTTGTATTTGATGCTAAGGCTTTCCAGCCAACCGCAGTAGTATTAACCCCACTGGTTAAAGCATAACCCGCTCGATAGCCAATTAACGTTCGTTCACTTCCTGTGGTAGTGCTATACCCAGCTTGATACCCAACGACAACTGACTGACCACCAGTGGTGTTGGCTGTGAGTGCTTGTTTACCCACGGCTACGTTATAACTACCTGTCGAGGTATCTCCCATAGAAAGGTGGCCGATTGAAACATTATCAGCACCAGTTGTGGCATTAGGTAAAGCAATAGTACCTAAAGCTGTGTTTCCTGCACCTGTTGTATTGTCCTCTAAAGCACGATACCCAACGGCCACGTTGTTACTTGCGGTAGTGTTTTTATTTAGAGCCTCACGGCCCACCGCTACGTTGTTACCACCAGTAGTATTATAATACAAAGAAGCACTACCCAATGAGGTATTTTGTGCGCCCGTAGTATTAGTATAATTTGCTTGGTTGCCAACAGATGTGTTGTGATTGCCTGTAGTATTATTATGGGATGCGCTCTGCCCTACGGCGGTATTTGAACTCGTAGTGTTAGACAGTAAAGCAAAAGCACCTACACCCACATTCCCATGACCTGTCTGGACTGCGTTGAGTGCCTGATGTCCTAATCCTGTATTTTGCGTTCCTGTTGTAACATTTCTAGCTGCCGTAAAACCGACACCCGTATTACTATTTCCTGTAGTAGTAAACTGCAAAGCATAAGAACCTACAGCGGTATTATATAATGAAGAAGCATCAAGAGTTTCTAGTGCCGAATCTCCTAAACCCACGTTATATGTACCAGTAGGATAATTACCATCCAACTTAATCGTGCCGCCATCAGCACTGACGTTACCCGCTACAGTAAGACCATCCAGAGTAAGTGTACCCGCAATGTCTTTATCTGCGCTATCTGCTAAGTCTCTTGCTCTGGTCATAGTTGGCTTCCTTTATTATACTTCTGATGCAGCTACATGAGCCGCATATGCGTCTTTGACTGACTGCGTAAATACTGATGCACAGATGTCTGCTACGTCTGCGTCTTCGTCTGCTAGATCAGCGTCTGGCATAACTACATGACGATGAAAGTTGCGGCTGATCTCTTCGCCATCACGCTTAATGATGTTAGCGGTGCGTACTTGCACGACAGGAAATGTGCCGTTGTTCACGACTTCGATTTTGTCGTTTAGTGTGCTTTCTGTTAGTGCCATCGTTTATCTCCTGTGATGGTTGGACTGTCCGACCCAAAGCTATGCAGTGGGTTATATTATGTAAGAAATACTAAAAGCGAAAAAATCTGACGCAGATATGTCTGAAACTTGAACCGTTCTCTGATTGCTACCCCCTGACATAAAATGAAATCTGCCATAACTATTACCTGCAAGCATTTCAAAAGATACTGGAATGTCATTCGACCCACCAATACCCTGACTCCTTACTGCTCCTTGTGCCAATACGTTGGCTGCATTTGATGTGTAAGGAAAACCAACAACGTAAAAAACACCAGACATAGTTCCTAGAGTGCTTACTGTAAGATAAACATCAGCAAAAACCCTATTGCCAATTTTCGTATAATTACCATAAGCACTTGTTGCAGCACCCCCACTACCTGAACCACTTCCTATACTAGGAGTAAAAGTTCCCTCCTCATAGTCATCCA